>Ga0208537_1000001_pt1 | contig 40018 bp, 36 predicted proteins | sample MayberrySE_TuleA_FD_185672 | JGI IMG/M metagenome (GOLD analysis project Ga0208537, IMG submission 185672) | Natural and restored wetland microbial communities from the San Francisco Bay, California, USA, that impact long-term carbon... | ecosystem: Environmental > Terrestrial > Soil > Wetlands ...
CCGCCCAGTCGAGACCGAGCACGGCGCCCGGCTCCTCGACAGCTCCCTCGAGCAGCCAGCTGCCGCGCGGGTGCGTGGAGGCGACGAGGACCCGCCGGGCGGCTTCGTGCGGCGCGTGCTCGTCGGCATGACGCCCGGGGCATCGGATCAGGGACGGGCGTACGTCGTGCCTGGTGGCCACCTCCTCGAACGCCCGGCCGACCCCGGGGTCGAGGTGGCTGTCGGTAAGAGCGCGGGGTCCCCAGGGGCCGTTCTGCTCGAGCGCCACCCAGGCGACCGCTTGGGGCGAGGTCCCGGCGAGGGGCTCGCCCACGGCCAGTGAACCGTCGCTGCAGCTCGGCTGGCTCATCCGGCCGCCCTCGACGTCCGGAAGGTCACCAGCGCGAGGGCGCCCGCGGCGACCGCGCACACGGCGGCCCCCACGAAGACGGTCTGGAGCTGGGCGAGGCCGGCCTCCTTGAGGAGGGTGGTGTACTCCGCGCAGCGGGTCGTGCCGCCGCAGACCTCGGACGGCGTGGGCAGGTCGACCTGCACGCTGTAGTAGCGGCGCAGGCCGATCGTGGTCAGGGCGGAGATGCCGACGAGCATGCCCACCATCCTCGCAACCACGAGCAAGGCGCTGGCCACCCCGTGGACGGCGTCGGCCGTGGCGGCGAGCAGGCTGGCGTTGACCGGCGCGAGCGCGAGGCCGAAGCCGAGGCCGGCCATCACCAGCGGCACGGTTGCCACCGGGTCCTCGAGGCTCGTGAGGCCCCAGCTGCTCATCCAGGCGAAGGCCACCGCGGCCAGCAGCATCCCCGCCGCGGTGGTCACCCCGGTCGGGAGCAGCCGGACCAGGTAGCCGCCGACCAGGGCACCGACCGGAAGTGCGGCCAGCAGCCGTACGAGAACCAGCGCGGCCATGAGCTGCGAGTCGGGGAAGACCGTGACGCGCGCGAAGATCGGGATGTCCACCAGGGCCGCGATCAGGGCGGCGCCGACGAAGAAGCTCACCAGGAGCGCGCCCCAGGCCGGGGTGGCGGCGAAGGCGCCGTGGGGAACCAGCGGCTCCTCGACGCGGCGGTTGCGCCACAGGAAGAGGCCGGCGGCCACCGCGGCGACGAGCAGCAGCCAGGGCCCAGCGGGGGAGAAGACCTGGATCTCGGGGTCCGCGGTCGCGAAGGCGAGGATCACACCACCGAGGGAGACGGCGACGAGAGCCGCTCCCACCAGGTCGGCACGTCGACCCACCGAGACCCAGCCCCGCAGGTCGAGGAGCGGTCGGGTTGCCAGGAGGCTCCGCGCCGCCAGCGCGGCGACCGTGGCGTAGAGCGCGAGCGCGAGCGGGCTGAGCCACCGTGACTCACCCAGCACCGGGAGGAACGCCAGGCCGAGGGTCACCCCCTCGGCGAGCTCTGGCGGCTCGAGCAGGACCAGCGTCGTCAGGGTCAGGGCGAGCACAGCCAGGACGATGCCGATGCCGTCGGGGCCGGCCCGGCGTGGCGTCGAGGGGGCCCGGTCGGCCCCCGACCAGGCCGAGGGGACGGGCGGACCCGCGGGCGGCTCGGCGAGAGGCGGGTGCGTCGCGGTGCTCGAGACGATCGCCGCCGCGAGCACGAGGCCGACCGCCAGGTTGACCCAGAAGATCGCCTCCCAGTCGGCCAGGGTGAGGACCAGGGCGCCGTACAACGGACCGACGACGCTGCCGACCTCCTGGACCGCGCCTACGACGCCGAGCGGCACGCCACGCCGCGCGGGCGGGTACATGTCGGCCACCAGCGCGAGGGTGGCCGGCACCAGCCCCCCGCCGCCCACGCCTTGGAGGAATCGGCCCACGACCATGCTGGACAGGTCGTAGGAGGCCGCTGTCACGAGGGAGCCGACGGCGAACACCACCAGGGAGCCCACGAGCACCGGCACCCGGCCGCGAAGATCCGCGACCCGACCGATGAGGGGCAGCATCGCGACGTAGCCGAGAAGGAAGCCCGAGACGATCGGAGCCGCACGCTGGAGCTCGTCGACCGCGAGGCCTGCTCCCGCCATCATGTCCGGCAGCGCGAGCACGACCACGTAGGTGTCCGCGGCCGCGAACGCGACGGCTACCGCGGCGAGCCCGAGGAGAAGTCGCGGGCTCGCGCTCACGGAAGCGTGATGTCCGCGCTGGTGTCGTACTCCTCGAAGGTGATCGTGTAGGTGACGTCGTCGGCCTCGGGGTAGAAGGGACCGGTCAGCACCGCCTCGCGCAGCCGGTCCTCGTCGTCCACCGTGAACGTGGCCTCGAACGCGTGGTCAGCGGACGCGCTCGGGATGACGGACGCCACGACGTCGCCGGGCACCATCCCGTTGTAACTGGCGAGCACGTCCTCACCGCTGCGCACCTGCTTGCCCTCCTCGACGTCCTCGGCCGCGGTCAGCAGGGAGGAGAGGCCACCCTCCGGCTCCATGAGGCCCGCGGGGTCCGGGGCGGCGTACGCGGCCGGGTCCACCTCGACGAACCGGGTGGTGAACGGCAGCTTGGCGTACACCTTGCCCTGGGCGGCGATGACCGGCACGTCCGCGGTGACGCCGCCGCTGGCCACCTTGAGGTCGCCCTCGAACGCAGGGTCGTGGGTGCCCACCCCCTCGGCCTGGAGGATGCCGTCGACCGTCGGTGGCAGCTTCTCCGTCGACAGGCTGACCCGCACCCCCGAGGTCTCGTCGAGCGTGGCCTTCGCTGCGGCGAGCACCTCCTCGGGGCTGTCGGAGTTCTCCCGTGCGTCGCTCGTGCAGCCGCTCAGGAGCAGCGCCGCCGCGAGGACGCAACCGGTCAGGGCGCGCGTGAGGATCATGGTGCCCAGTTTTTCACGGCACGTCGGACCCGCCGTCGCCGGATACCGGGTGGAGGGCGGTGGCGGGGGAGGAACAGGCAGCGATCGGCTGCGCGGCGGGCACACCGGACCCGTCGCGGCGGCCGTTGGCCTCGGGCAGGTCGACCGCCGCGCCGCTGGCGGCAGCCGCAAGCGCGGGACCGGGGCCGGCCCAGGCGTGCACGAGCGTGTCCTCACCCTTGAAGAACCTGTGGCACCGCACGCCGCCCGTCGCGCGACCCTTGGCCGGGTACTCCGAGAACGGCGCGACCTTCACCGATCCGGCCTCGGTGCCCGGGAGGGCCGTGCTCGACCCGGAGACCGTCACCACGACCGCGCTGTCGTCGGGCGTGAACGCCGTGAACGACACGACTCGCCGGCCCGCGCCGAGCCTGACGCCGGCCACGCCGCCGCCACCGCGTCCCTGGGGCCGGACGCCGCTCGCGGAGAAGTGCAGCAGCTGGGCCTCCGAGGTGACGAAGCAGAGGGCCTCCTCACCGGTGCGCAGCTCCACCGCGCCCACGACCTCGTCGCCGTCGGCGAGGCGGATCACCTCCCAGTCCTCGCGGTTGCTGAGGAACTCCGGGTTGACCCGCTTGACCACGCCCTGCGCCGTACCGAGCGCCAGGCCGGCGGAGTCGGGGTCGAACCTCGTCAGGGTGAGGACCCGCTCGTCGACGTCGAGCGAGAGGAACTCGCTCACCGGGGCTCCACCCTGGAGGTGGGGGGCGTTCGCGGTCGCGGGGAGGGTGGGTAGGTCGAGGACGTCGAGCTTGACCACGCGGCCCCGGTTCGTCACGGCGCCGACCTGGCCCCGAGCCGTGGCACGGACCGCGGCCACGATGACGTCGTGCTTGCTGCGCCCACCGCCGCTGCCGGGCTCGTCGAGACCGTTCGTGCGAGCGAGCAGGCCGGTCGAGGAGAGGTAGACCACGCAAGGGTCGTCGGCGACCTCGAGCGGCACCGAGGAGGTGACGGCCTGGCCCGCGGACTCGAGCAGCACCGTGCGCCGGGGTGTGCCGTAGGTCTTGGCGACCTCGGCCAGCTCGTCGGAGACCACCTGCCGCAGCAGCTTCTCGTCGGCGAGGATCGCGTCGAGGTCGGCGATGGTCTGCTCGAGCTCGGTCTTGCGCTTGTCCAGCTCGAGGCGGGAGTACTTCGTGAGCCTGCGCAGCGCCATGTCGAGGATGTAGGTCGCCTGCACGTCGCTGAGGTCGAAGACCCGGATCAGGCGCTCCTTGGCCTCCGAGGCGTTCTCGCTGGACCGGATGAGCTGGATCACCTCGTCGATGTCGAGGATCGCGACCAGGAGGCCCTCGACCAGGTGCAGCTCGTCGGCGGCCTTGCCCCGGCGGTACGTCGAACGCCTCCGCACGACGTCGTACCGGTGCCCGAGGTACACCTCGAGCATCTCCTTCAGGCCGAGGGTGCGCGGCTGGCCGTCCACGAGCGCGACGGCGTTGATCCCGAAGCTGTCCTCCATCGGGGTCAGCTTGTAGAGCTGCTCGAGCAGGGCCTCGGGGTGGAACCCGTTCTTGACCTCGATCACCAGGCGCAGGCCGTTGTTGTGGTCGGTGAGGTCCTTGACGTCGGAGATGCCCTGGAGCTTCTTGGCCTGCACGAGCGACTTGATGCGCTCGATGACCTTCTCCGGCCCGACGCCGTACGGCAGCTCGGTGACCACGAGGCCCTTGCGTCGCGGGGTGACGCTCTCCACGCGGGCGGTCGCCCGCATCTTGAAGGAGCCCTTGCCGGTCTCGTAGGCGTCGCGGATGCCGTCGAGGCCGACGATCTTGCCGCCGGTGGGCAGGTCCGGCCCCGGGACGAAGCGCATGAGTGCATCGAGGTCGGCCTCAGGGTTGGAGATGAGGTGGCGCAGCGCCTGGATCACCTCGACCAGGTTGTGCGGGGCCATGTTCGTGGCCATGCCGACCGCGATGCCCGAGGCGCCGTTGACGACGAGGTTCGGGATCGCCGCGGGCAGCACGGAGGGCTCGAGCTCCCGGCTGTCGTAGTTGGGCTTGAAGTCGACGGTCTCCTCGTCGATCGAGGTCGTCATCGGCATCGCCGCGGGCGCCATCCGGCACTCGGTGTAACGCATGGCCGCCGGGCCGTTGTCGGGAGAGCCGAAGTTGCCGTGCCCGTCGACCAGCGGCACGCGGAGCGACCAGGGCTGGACCATCCGGACCAGGGCGTCGTAGATCGCGCTGTCCCCGTGCGGGTGCAGCCGACCCATGACCTCACCGACGACGCGCGCGCTCTTCACGTGCCCGCGGTCGGGGCGGAGGTTCATCTCGCCCATGGTGTACAGGATCCGTCGCTGCACCGGCTTGAGCCCGTCGCGGGCGTCGGGCAGGGCGCGGCTGTAGATCACCGAGTAGGCGTACTCGAGGAAGCTGCCGCGCATCTCCTCGCCGACGTCGATGTCGACGATGTGCTCCTCGAAGTCGTCAGAGGGCGGTGCAGGCTTTGTGCGCTTGGCCATTGCGCCATTCTCTCCTGAGGCACTCCGCGAGTCGTGCAGGGGCACGCCGCTGTTCCTCCGGACCCGCTAGATTGCGTCTCGTGAGCTCCTCCGAAACGGCTCCGGCCACCGCCCCGGCCTACCCGCGCCACTGGGAGGCCGACGTACTCCTGCGTGATGGCCACACCGCTCATCTGCGGCCCATCTCGGGTGACGACGCGGAGCTGCTGGTCGAGTTCTACGCGCAGGTCTCGGCAGAGTCGAAGTACATGCGCTTCTTCGCGCCCATGCCGACGCTGTCCGACCGGGACGTCAAGCGCTTCACCCACGTCGACCACCAGGACCGGGTGGCGTTCGTGCTCACCGTCGCGCAGAAGATCATCGCTGTCGGCCGCTTCGACCGGATCACCGGACCCGACGGGCAGGGCGACGATGCCGAGGTGGCCTTCCTCGTGCAGGACGCGCACCAGGGTCGAGGCATCGCGCAGCTGCTGCTCGAGCACCTCGCCCAGGCGGGCCGCGAGCGGGGCATCAAGAAGTTCGTCGCCGAGGTGCTCCCCGAGAACCAGCGGATGATCCAGATCTTCCGCGAGGCCGGCTACCAGGTCGTCGGCGGGTTCGAGGACGGCGTGATGCGCTTCGAGTTTCCCATCGACTCCACGGACACCTCGATCGGCGTCATGCTCTCGCGCGAGCACCGCGCCGAGGCGGCGTCGATCCAGCGCTTCTTCGACGCCCGGAGCGTCGCGATCATCGGAGCATCCCGTCGTCACGACACCGTCGGGCAGACCCTCGTGCACAACCTGGTGCTCGGGGACTACACGGGCCGTGTCTACGTCGTGAACCCGGCTGCCGAGGCGGTCTCGGGGATGCCCGCCTACAAGAGTGTCGCCGACATCCCCGACCAGGTCGACGTGGCGATCGTGGCGGTCCCGGCCGACGCGGTGCAGGACGTGGTGCTCGACTGCGCCGCCAAGGGGGTGCACGGGCTGATCGTGATCTCCGCGGGGTTCGCGGAGACCGGTGAGGAGGGGCGGCAGCGGCAGCGCCGGCTGGTGGGCCTGGCCCGCAGCTACGGTCTCCGGCTCATCGGGCCCAACGCGCTCGGCATCATCAACACCTCCAGCGACGTCTCGCTCAACGCCTCTCTCTCGACTGTCATGCCACCGAGGGGCAGGGCGGGGTTCTTCTGCCAGTCGGGCGCCCTCGGCGTGGCCATCCTCGAGAAGGTGGCGCGCCGCGGGCTGGGTCTCTCGACCTTCGTCAGCGCGGGAAACCGAGCCGACGTCTCGGGCAACGACCTGCTCCAGTACTGGGAGGAGGACGCGGCCACCGAGGTCGTGCTCCTCTACCTCGAGTCGATCGGCAACCCCCGCAAGTTCAGCCGGGTGGCACGCCGGGTCTCCAGGCGCAAGCCGGTGATCGCGGTCCGCTCCGGTCGCACGACGCAGGGTGTCCCCATGGGCCACGCGGTGCGCTCGATCGTCGCCCCTCCCGCCGCGGTCGACGCGATGTTCCGCCAGGCGGGGGTGATCCAGGTCGACAACCTCGACGAGATGTTCGACGTGGCCCAGCTCGTGGCGCACCAACCGCTGCCCAAGGGGTGCAGGGTCGCGATCGTGGGCAACTCCGACGCGCTCGGCCTGCTGGCCGCCGACGCGGCTGCGGCGGAGGGGCTCGACGTCTGCAAGTCGGTCGCGCTGGGGCCGGAGGCCAGCGCGGAGGACTTCGAGGAGGCCCTCGACAGCGCCATCGACGACCCTGACGTCGACTCCGTGGTCGCGGTGTTCATCCCGCCGTTGAACACCACGGGAGTCGAGGTGGCCGACGTGCTCGCCGCAGTGGGGGAGCAGTCGGAGAAGCCACTGGTCTCCACCTTCCTGGCGACCGAGGGTGTGCCCGAGCTGTTGCGGGTCCCCGACGTGGCAGGGAGCACGGCCGGCCGGGGCTCGGTCCCGTCCTACTCCGCCGTCGAGGCGGCGGTCCGCGCCCTCGCCCGGGTCGTCGAGTACGCCGCCTGGCTGGCCAAGCCCGAGGGCGAACTCGTCGCGCCGGACGAGGTCGACGTGAGCCGGGCACGGCGCCTGCTCAACAAGATCCTCGTGGACTGCCCGGAGGGCCGCGACCTCACCTTCGAGGAGCTCCGGGACGTCCTCGACGCCTACGGTGTGGACCTGTGGCAGCGCATCGAGGTGAGCACGGAGGACGAGGCAGTCGCCGCCGGGGAGCGGCTCGGCTGGGACGTGGTGCTCAAGGCCACGGCCGACCACCTGCGGCAGCGGCCCGACCTCGCCCACGTGTGGCGCAACATCGACACCGTGGACGAGATGCGGGACGCCTGGCAGACCATGCACTCGATCATCGACGAGCCCGAGAAGGCCGGGTTCATCGTCCAGCGGGTCGCCGCACCGGGCGTGCCGGTAGGCATCGGCGGCATGGAGGACCCGTTGTTCGGGCCGGTGGTCTCGTTCGGCATCTCCGGGGCCGCCACCGAGCTGCTCGGTGACCGGTCGTACCGGATCCCGCCCATGCACAGCGGCGAGGCCACCGACATGGTCCGGGAGATCAAGGCGGCGCCGATGCTGTTCGGCTACCGCGGCGGCGAGAAGGTGGACGTCGGCTCCGTCGAGCACCTCTTGCTGAGAGTGGCGCAGCTCAAGAACGACCTTCCGCAGGTCCGTGCGCTCGACCTGAACCTCGTGCTCGTCGGCGCCGGCGGCGCGACAGTGCTCGACGCGCGAGGGCGCGCGGAGCCGGTCTCCGACGCCCGCTCCGACTGGTACGTGCGGCGCCTCAGCGCCCAGGCAGGCGACACGCTCCACGACTGAGCACGAGCCCTGCCGCGTAATTCATTGGCGCGAAACTGTCCCTCACCGGAGAATTTCCGCCCGTGACCACGGCCCGCGACCTCACCTCACCCGCCGAGGACCTCGTCCCGCCCGGGCTCGACCCGCTGGTGAAGCGGCTCTTCGTCGGTATCGCGTTCTCGTCCCTCGGGAGCGGGCTGACGATGCCGTTCCTTTACGTCTACCTGGCAGAGGTCCGCGGCATCTCGACCTCGACGGTCGGCCTGCTCTTCGCGTGGATGGGTCTGCTGGGCTTCATCGGGTCGCCGATCGGCGGGACGTTGATCGACCGGTTCGGGCCGCGTCCTGTGATGCTCGTCGGCCTCACCACGGAGGCCGCCGGAGTGGCCTCGCTGGCGTTCGTCGACGGCACGCTGCACGCCTTCGCGGTCGCCTCGTTCATCACGCTCGGCACGGTCGGGCTCTACCCGGCCTCCACGGCGATGCTGACCCGGTTGGTGCCCGAGGGGTCCCGGCAGAAGGTGTACGGCTTTCAGTTCATGCTGCTCAACGCGGGGCTCGGTGTGGGCGGTGTCGTCAGCGCGATGGTGATCCACGTGAGCGACCCCTCGTCCTTCGAGCGGCTCTACTTCCTCGACGCTCTGTCCTACGTGGCGTACATCGCCGTCGTACTGAGCCTTCCGCGGGGCACCGGCGCCGCTCCCACGAGCCTCCCGGGCGTCGACGACGAGGTGGGGCCAGCGGGCTGGGGCGTGGTCCTTCGCGACCGCACACTCCTGCGGGTCACCGCGCTCTCGATCTTGGTCATCACCTTCGGATACGCCCAGTTCGAGGCCGGGTTCGCCGCCTACGCGGTCGGGGTCGCCGAGGTCCCGGCGCGGACGCTCGGTTGGGCTTTCGGAGCCAACACCGCGGCCATCGTCCTCGGGCAGCTGGTCACCCTGCGGCTGATCAAGGGGCGTCGTCGAACATCGATGCTCGCGCTGTGTGCCGTGATCTGGTCGGTCTCCTGGGCCGTGATCGCCACCTCCGACGCGGTGGACGGTTGGGTGGCCGTGATGCTGGTCGTCGTCGGACTGGGCATCTTCGGCCTCGGAGAGACGCTGTGGGCACCACTCGCACCGGCGATCGTGAACGATCTGGCCGCCGAGGAGCTCCGTGGTCGCTACAACGCGCTGCAGGGCATGACCTGGACGGTCGCGATGATCATCGGCCCTGCCCTCAGCGGCCTGCTGATCGGCAACGGGTTGGAGCGGCTGTGGGTCGTCTGCACGGTCGGCGGTACGGCGGTGGCCGCACTGCTCTTCCTCGACCTGAGGCGCCACCTGACCCGCACCCAGGACGGGCTCGAGCCGGAGGTCGTCCTTGCGGCGTGACGCCGACGGGCCGCATGAAAGACTGAGCAGCATGCCTGACCGCAATGCAGACCTCCGCGCCGCCATCGAGAAGTCGGGGTACTACCCCGACGTCGTTGCCGACTCGGTGAACGCCGCCGTCGCCGGCGAGCGCGTGATCTCCTACCTGGTGCACCACGAGCCGACCATCGACCGCGACGAGGTTCGCCGACACATCACGGTGGTCGTGCTCACGCCCACCCGGCTGATCGTGGCGCACACCGACGAGCACGAGCCCGACGACCTCCTGCCGGCGCCGTACACCTCGACCTCCAGCGAGGCGGTCATGCTGTCGACTGTCCGCTCGGTCGTGGTGACCCGGATGGTCGCCAACCCCGCCTCCTACGTCGGCAAGCCAGTTCCGCCGCCGGGAGCCAACGAGGTCGTGCTGACCATCGGCTGGGGCGGCGTGGGTCGGGTCGACCTCGAGCCAGCCACGTGCAGCGACCCGCAGTGCGACGCCGACCACGGGTACACCGGGGTCATCGCCTCCGACGACTTCTCGATCCGGGTCAGCGCGACCGCCGACGGCAACGACGCGGTGGCCCACGTCCTGGCCTTCGCCGAGGCGCTCTCCGCGAGCACGGCCGGCACCACGCAGCAGTGATGGGGGCTGACTTCGTAGCACCCGCGTACCACGACCGCTCCCTAGGCGACGTGCTTCCCGCGGTGGCTGTCGCCCTGGGTGTCGACGCCGGCCTCGGTGCCACCTCGCTGGTGCTGCCGCAGGCGCAACGGTACGTGGTCTTCCTGGTCGACGGACTCGGCTACGAGCTGCTGCGCGACCACCCGGAGGAGGCGCCCTTCCTCCACTCCCTGCTCGGCGACCGCGCTCCCGCGACCGTCGGCGTGCCGTCGACCACCGCGACCAGCCTGACCTCGCTCGGCACCGCCCTCACCCCGGGGACGCACGGCGTCGTCGGCTACACCTCGCGGATCCCCGGCAGCGACCGGCTACTCAACGCCCTGCACTGGGACGCCGAGGTCGACCCGCGTGAGTGGCAGCCGCACCCGACGGGGTTCGCACGGCTCGCGGCGGCCGGGGTGCACACCACCGTCGTGAACCGACGGGACTTCGTCTCGTCGGGACTGACCGTCGCCAGCAGCCGCGGGGCGGAGTTCATCGGGGCGGACAAGGTCGGGGAGCGGCTCGCGGCGGTAGTCCACGCGTCAACCGGCTCACCCTCGGTGACCTACATGTACGAGGGTGACCTCGACTGGACCGGGCACGCCTACGGGGTGCGGTCCCTGCAGTGGCAGCAAGAGCTGTCGATGATCGACGCCGCCGCCGAGCAGCTACGGGAGTCGCTGCCCTCCGACGTGCGCATCGTCGTGGTGGCCGACCACGGCATGGTGGACTCCCCGGCGGACCGGCGCCTCGACGTGGACGACCACGCGGAGCTGCGCGAGGGCGTCGCTCTCATCGGTGGGGAGGCGCGGTTCCGGCAGCTCTACTGCCGCGGCGGTGCGGTCGACGACGTGGCCGCGACCTGGCAGGAGGTGCTGGGCGAGCGGGCCGAGGTGCTCACCCGCGACGAGGCGCTGCGCCGTGGCTGGTTCGGCGAGCTGACCTCCGACGTACGACCGCGGATCGGTGACGTGCTCGTCGCCTGCACGGAGGACTACGCCGTGCTGAGCCGGTCGGACTTCCCGATCGAGACCAAGCTCGTGGGACTGCACGGCTCGCTGACGTCGGCGGAGATGCTGATCCCGGTTCTCGTCACCTGACGTGGCATGATGCTCGCCCGTGGCTGAACTCCAATTCTTCACCGGCACCATGGACTCTGGTAAGTCCACCCTCGCGCTCCAGACGAACCACAACCACGCCGCGCGCGGACGGTCGGGGCGGATCTTCACCACCCGGGACCGGGCAGGGACGGCGACCCTCTCGAGCCGGCTCGGTCTCACGCACGAGGCTCGCGAGGTCGAGGACGACTTCGACTTCTGGAACTACGTCGTTCACTCGCTCACTCATGGAGCACGGATCGACTACCTGATCTGCGACGAGGCGCAGTTCTACACGCGCGAGCAGATCGAGCAGCTCGCCAGGATCGTCGACGAGCTCCAGATCGACGTGTTCGCCTTCGGCATCCTCACCGACTTCCGCTCCGAGATGTTCCCCGGCTCGGCGCGGCTCGTCGAGCTCGCCGACCGGATGCACGTGCTGCAGGTCGAGGCGCTGTGCTGGTGCGGCAAGCGGGCCACGCACAACGCGCGGACGGAGAACGGTGTCATGGTGACCGAGGGTGAGGTGATCGTCGTGGGCGACACCAAGGGCGTCGACGAGGAGCCGCCCGCGGACAGCCCCCTCGTCGGCTACGAGGTGCTCTGTCGCCAGCACCACCGTCGCAAGCTCACCGCCGCGCGGGCCAAGGCGGTCTCGATGGTCCCCGACCCGCTCCCGTTCGACTGACCGGCCGCCGAACCGACAGGACACCCGTGCCCCACTCCCCGCTGATCACCCCAAGCCGACTGGCTGCCCTCGACGCTCCCGTCGTCCTGCTCGACGTCCGCTGGCAGCTCGGCGGCCCACCCGGCGACGACGAGTTCGTGCGCGGGCACATCCCGGGAGCGTCGTACGTCGACCTCGAGACCGACCTCGCCGACCCGCCGGGCGTTCGAGGCCGCCACCCGCTGCCCGAGGTCGGCAGGTTCGAGGCCGCGATGCGCCGGTGCGGCGTGCGCTCGGAGATTCCGGTCGTCGTGTACGACGCGGTGGCGGGCACGTCCGCGGCACGCTGCTGGTGGTTGCTGCGCTACCACGGGCACCGGGAGGTCAAGGTGCTCGACGGCGGCTGGCAGGCGTGGCTCGCCGACGTCGGGGAGGTCGAGGAGGGGCCGACCGAGCCCGCACCCGGAGACTTCACCGCTCGTCCGGGCGGCATGCCGATGCTGGACGCCGAGGGTGCCGCAAGAGTCGCGCGCGAGGGCATCCTGGTCGACGCACGCGCTCCCGAGCGCTTCCGGGGCGAGGTCGAGCCGATCGACCCCGTGGCCGGGCACATCCCCGGAGCCGTCAACGTCCCGACGGCCGCGAACCTCGAGGAGCCCGGCGGCAGGTTCAGGGACGCGGCCTCGCTGACACCTGTGTACGAGCTCGCCGGGGTCCGCCCGGGGCGTGAGGTCGGCGTCTACTGCGGGTCCGGCGTCACCGCCACCCATGACGTGCTCGCCCTGGAGGCGCTCGGTCTCGAGGCGGCGTTGTACCCGGGGTCGTGGAGTGAGTGGGTCCACACCGGCACTCGCCCCGTTGCCACCGGTCACTGACCAAGCCCTTGACCCAACCTGTCACCCGCTCGTACGGCAGGCCCTCCAGCCCGTGGCCCATGCGTGTCGGTTCGCTTCTTCTGCGTGAGGCAGCCGCAGTCGACGTCGAGCATCTGCTGTCCTTCCGCAACGACCCTGTGGTCAACCGTTTCATGCTCCGCACAAGCGTCGATCCGGAGACGTTTCGAGAGGAGTGGCTCGCGGTGCCCACCAGTGAAAGCGACTTCTCCTGCGTCGCGGAGGTGGACGGCAACATCGCCGCGATGGGCTTCCTCGAGGTCGTGGATGGAATGGGTCAGCCCGGGATGCCCAAGCGCACCGAGGGAGTTATCGGATACATCGTCCATCCGGACTTCGCAGGCAGAGGCGTTGCAAGCGATCTCGCATGTGGCCTCCTGGCGGCCGCGTTCGGCCACCTCGGGCTTCGGCGCGTTACGGCGAGCTGCAACGCCGACAACCCGGCGTCGGTACGCGTGCTCGAGAAAGCAGGCATGAGGCGTGAACAACACGGGGTCGAGGACTCCTGGCATGCCGAGCTCGGCTGGGTAGACGGCTACCAGTACGCCCTGCTCGCCCGCGAATGGCGGGCACTGCACGACGCACCCCCGCGGCGGATCTGACGGACAGCGTCCTCCGCGCGGTCTCGGGTCCACTGGGAGCGGTCGAGCCAAACGCACGGACGCGCCGCGTATGGCGCGGCTAGGGGACCTCTCGACGGCGTCCGGCCAGGAGGAGCGCCGACGCGGCGATCACGGGCACCACGCCCGGGAACAAGAACGTCACGCCGGGGCCTGGCGTGAGCATCAGCACAAGACCGAGTCCCATGAGAGCCAGGCCGCACACCAGCATGAGCTTCACCATCCCCGCAGCCATTCATGACGCTTCCCAGCGAACGGCGTGACCTTTCGGCTCGTGCCCTCGTTGTACGGGCGCGCGAGGTCGGGCGGTCGGTGAGATCAGGGGTACCTATCCCCGACCTCGCGCCCTCCACCCACACTCACCAGTGGACGCCCTTGAGGAGCCGGGCGAGGAAGAGCTGCTCGGAGGTGGGGCCGGTGTCGTCCTCGTCCCCTCGGGCGGCGGCGGAGTCCGGGAAGACCTTGTAGGCCATGTGCAGCACCCGGAACGTGGTCTTGGGCGCCAAGGTGTGCGCCACCGCGCCGAGGGTCCCTAGAACGGTGTTGAGCTCGTGGGGCCGCTCGACCATCGCCTCGAGCACCATGTCCGCCGCCTGGGCCGGCGTGATGGTAGGGAACGCGTCGTAGATCTTCGTGGGCGCGATCATCGGCGTCTTCACCAGCGGCATGTGGATGGTCGTGAAGCCGACCCCGTCGCCGAAGACCTCGGAGCTGACCACGTTGCTCCAGGCGTCCAGCGCTGCCTTCGAGGCGACGTAGGCGCTGAAACGCGGCGGGCTGGTCTGGACGCCGATGGAGCTGATGTTGACGATGTGGCCGTGGCCCTGGGCGCGCATCTTGTCGAGGACACCCATCACCAGCCGGATCGCGCCGAAGTAGTTCAGCGACATCGTGCGCTCGAAGTCGTGGAACCTGTCGTGGCTCAGGGCGAGCGACCGCCTGATCGACCGGCCGGCGTTGTTCACGACGAAGTCGATCGTCTCGTGTTCTGAGCACAGCTGATCGCACAGCGCGTCGATCGCCTCGAGGTCTGAGAGGTCGCAGGCGTAGACGAAGGCGGTGCCGCCGGTCCGCTCGATGTCGTCGCGGGTCTCCTCGAGCTTGTCCTTCCCCCGCGCGACCAGGATCGGGACGCCACCGGCCTGTGCGACCTTCAGCGCGGTGGAGCGTCCGATCCCCGAGGACGCTCCGGTGATGACGACCTTCTTGCCGCCGAGGGTCTCGCGGAGCTTGTCGTTCCGGGCGGTGTCCTCGTCGAGGTGGTCCTCCCAGTAGCTCCACAGTGCCGGGGCGAAGCTGTCCAGGTCGGGGCAGGAGATGCCGGAGCCGCGCAGCGCACGGAGGGTACGACGGGCGGCGAACTGGCTGGGGAAGGAGACGTGCCCGAGCACCTCCGAAGGGACGCCGACCCGTCCGATCGTCTCGCGGAGCGCGAGCTGGACAGGGCTGAGCTGGAGCGCCTTCGGCAGGAGGTTGGCGGGGAGGAGCCCGGTGAGCCTACGGTCGAGCGGGACGGTGAACCGGGGAGCCTTGGCGGCGCTCGCGAAGGCGTTGACCACGTCGACGGTCCGTTGGGGGTCCGGGTTGACGAGGTGGAACGCCTGCCCGTCGAGCCCGGGCTCGTGGGCGATGTGGTCCATCGCCGACGCGACGTAGTCGACCGGAACGACGTTGGTGTCGCCGAGGTCGACGCCGAGCACGGGCAGCCACTGCGGGAGGGTGTCTCGCAGCCGCTTGAACAGGGGGAAGAAGTAGTAGGGGCCGTCGACCTTGTCCATCTCGCCGGTCTCGGAGTGCCCGACCACGATCGAGGGTCGGTACACCCGCCACGGGACCGGGCACTCCTCCCGCACGATCCGCTCGGACTCGAACTTGGTGCGGTGGTAGGAGGAGGGCAGGCCCTGCCCCTCGTCGAACATCTCCTCGTCGAAGAGGCCCTGGTAGTCGCCCGCGACCGCCACGGACGACACGTGGTGGAAGATCCCGGCGTCCAGCGCGGCCGCGAGCTCCAGGGCCGAGCGGGTCCCGCCGACGTTCAGCTGCTCGTTGAGCTCGTCTGCGGCGGCCATGTCGTAGAGGGCCGCCACGTGGAAGAAGTGGTCGACGTCGCCCCGGTGCTCCTCGATCCAGTCCTCGGCGACGCCGAGCATCGGGCTCCCGAGGTCGCCGGGCACGACGCTGATGCGGTTCGCGGCCCCCCAGCTCCGGATCAGGGACTCGACCCGCGGTTGCGACGCGGGACGCACGAGGAGCGCGATCTCGCCCTCACGGTTGGCCAGGAGCTCCTGGACGAGATGGCGGCCGATGAAGCCGGTGGCGCCGGTGACGAAGTAGGTCATGCTGCCGTCTCCGCAGGGTCTGGGGGCGAGGGATGCTCGGCAGCCTAGCGGGGAACCTACTCCGAGCGCCCCCCTCCGAACATGATCTCGTCCCAGCTCGGGACGGACGCGCGACGACCCTTGCGACCGGTCTTCTTCGGCTGGGGGGCGGGCTCGGGCGCCTCGTCGGTGTCGGAGGGCTCCGAGGTCTCGGTCGACGCCGCCGACTCGTCCTCCGCAGCCGGGGGCGCCTCCGATGCCTCCTCGGCCTGCGTGCGGGGACGGTCGCTGGCCTGCGTGGCCATCCAGTCGGCATCCCCGGTCGCACCCAGCTCGCCGGCCTTGGCGGTCTTGCCTGCCCGGAGGTCGCGCGCGGTCTGGGTGAGGTCGACGGTCGCCTCAGCCGCTGCGGCCGGGGTCTCTTCGTCGGCACCGGTGACCAGCTCGATGGCGTCGTCGCCGAGGGGGAGCTCTTCCTCAGGGCCCACGGCGGAGAGGCGCCGGGTGGCCGTGGGGGGTGCGACCGGTGGCTGCTGGGGCTTGCTGGTCTGCCGCTCGCCCACGAGCCACCTGGCCTCGTCGTCCTCGGCCACCACGTAACGGCCCTGGACGTCGAAGAGGAACTCGGCCCGTCGGCTGCGGTCGTCGCTGCGGAAGCCCGCGACCAGCGTCCATCGGCCGTCCTCGCGGCGCCAGGAGTCCCAGTCCACCGACTCGGGGTCGACGTTCCTGGAGCGGAGCTGCTCGGCCACCGCGTCTCCGAGGACGCGCGCGGGACCCTCACCGCCTCTGCGGCGGATGGAGGCACTCTGGGCGCGGTCGGCGATGTGGGCACGCTCGGCGAGCACCGGGGTGGCGTAGTTCATGATCCGCTCGACCGTGGTCTGCGCAGCCTCCGCCACGGCCTCGGGGGTCTCCCCGGAACGGATCCTCGCCTGGATGTCCCGGGGCCGCAGTGCGCTGTCCATTCGTTTCTCCAACTGGCCGTGTCGTGCTTGGTCACCGCGGAGAGCGGCCCGAAGCCTCCCGTCCGCAGGGAGGGTGAACTTCTCACCCGAGTCGCTGACGAGGACGAGCTTGGTCTTGTCCTCGGTCAGCCCCACGAGTGTGAGGTCCTGCATGGCGGGCTGCTCCTGGATCTTGTCGTGTTGTGCGCCCGAGCCTACTTCAGGCGGCGGACGCTGAGGCGTAGTCGGCGCGCGGGTCGTTAACCTCGGCGGATGCAATCTTCGGTCGAGGCTCCCGGACTGCTGCTCGTCGTCCTCGACCTCACGGGCATCTTCGTCTTCGCCATCTCCGGCGGGCTGGTCGGGGTGCGCAAGGGGCTCGACGTGTTCGGCGTCCTGGTGCTCGCCGGCGCGACCGGGCTCGGCGGCGGCTTCATGCGCGACGTGCTCATCGGCGACGTGCCTCCCGCAGCGCTCGCCGACTGGCGCTACCTGATGGTGCCCGTGGCGGCCGGACTGGTGACCTTCTGGTTCCATCCGGCGCTGGGGAGGATGGAGCGACTGGTCACCGTGTTCGACGCGGCGGGGCTGGGCCTGTTCTGCGTGGTCGGCGCGCTGAAGGCCCTCGACTACGGGCTCGGTCCGGTGCCCGCGGCGCTCATGGGGACGCTCACGGCCGTGGGGGGCGGCGTGGTCCGTGACGTCCTCGCAGGCCGTGTGCCGGTGGTGCTCCGCAGCGAGCTGTACGCGACGCCGGCCCTGGTCGGCGCGTTCTTGGCCGTGGCGGGGGAGTCGTCCGCCCTGGCGACGTGGGCCTACGCCATCCCCGCTGCGGTGTTGTGCACCTCCTGGCGTCTGGTCGCGGTGTGGCGCGGCTGGCACGCGCCCCGGCCGACCGGCTCGGCCAGCACCTGATCCCGGGATCTCTCGGCGGACAGTCCCGGGCCCGGCCGGACCAGCGGAGCGCGGTGCTCCCCACCAGCGCCCCGGCATACTCGAAGACGTGACGTCACCGGTGGTTCATGAGGTCCGCAGCAGGCTCGGCGAGCGGCTCTTCGCGCGCGTCGCTGGGCCGGAGGGGCCCGCGAGACGACAGCGCATCCACGGCACCCCCGGCCCTCGCTGGTTCCCGGAGGGCAGTGCCATCCGCCAGGTGCACGGCGACGCGTCGATGTTCGTGGGTGGGGTCCGCGCGCTGCTGCTCCAGTCGCTGCACCCGCTCGCCATGGCAGGTGTTGCTGCGCACTCCGGCTACAAAGGTGACCCGTGGGGGCGGCTTCAGCGCACCAGCCACTTCCTGGCGGTCACGACGTTCGGCCCTGCCGACGACGCGGAGGCAATGGTCCGGCGGATCCGTGCGGTCCACGAACGCGTGAGGGGTACGGCGCCCGACGGCCGCCCCTACGCCGCCTCCGACCCGCACCTGCTGAGGTGGGTGCACGTCGCGGAGATCGACAGCTTCCTCAGCGCGCACCAGCGCTTCGGGCGCCGTCCGCTCGACGCCGCGGGGCGTGACCGCTACGTCGCCGAGACCGCGCGGGTCGCCGAGGCACTCGGGGCGGCCGACCCGCCGCGGAGCGAGGCGCAGCTGCGCGACCAGATCGAGCACTACCGCCCCGAGCTCACGGGCACCCCGGCAGCGCGGGAGGCGGCCCGGTTCATCCTGCTGACACCTCCGCTGCCGCCACTGGCGCGCGCGCCGTACGCCGCCATCGCCGCGGCGGCGGTCGGCCTGCTGCCGCGCTGGGCACGAGCGCACCTGTCGCTGCCGTGGCTGCCCCCTCTCGAGACCGTCGTGGTCGGACCGGCAGGCAGCGCGGTCACGCGCACCATCCGCTGGGCGATGGCACCGCCGGAATAGTCGGTCGCGGGACCTGCCCCGAGCGCCTACGGTTCGCGACATGGAGACACTCGAGAACCAGGTGGCGCAGCTCGTCGAAGAACGCGGATTCTCCGGGGCCGTCCGCGTGGACCACGACGGGCAGGTCGCGGTGGAGCGGGCCTTCGGGCTCGCCGAGCGAGGACTCGGGGTGGCCAACACCGTCGGCACCCAGTTCGCGCTCGCGAGTGCGACGAAGGGCCTCGCCGCTCTGACCCTCGCCAGCCTCGTTCGTGAGGGCGTGCTGGGGCTGGACACGACCGCGCGGTCGGTCCTGGGGAAGGACCTCCCCGAGATCGACGACCGGGTGACCCTCGAGCAGCTGCTGGCGCACCGGTCGGGCATCGGGGACTACGTCGACGAGGACGCGGGGTTCGACGTCGCCGACTACCTGATGCCGGTGCCGGTCCATGAGCTGGCGTCCACCGAGGGCTACCTGCGGGTGCTCGAGGGGCACCCTGCGAAGTTCGCGCCGGGGGAGCGGTTCGCCTACTGCAACAGCGGCTACGTCGTCCTCGCCCTGGTCGCGGAGCGCGTCACGGGGGTCGCCTTCCACGACCTGGTGCATGCTCGCGTCTGCGAGCCGGCGGGCATGACCGACACGGCCTTCCTGCGCTCCGACGAGCTCCCGGGGAGCGCGGCACGGGGCTACCTCGGTCCCGGCGGGCTGCGGACCAACGTCCTGCACCTGCCGGTGCGGGGGAGCGGCGACGGCGGGGTCTACTCGACGGTGGCGGACGTGCACCGCTTCTGGTCCGCGCTGTTCGAGGGGCGCATCGTCCCCGACGAGTGGGTGCAGCAGGTGCTGCGCCCTCGCAGCGAGGTCCCCGCGGAGTCCCGCCGCTACGGCCTCGGCTTCTGGCTGCATGGTTCGGGAGAGTCGGTGATCCTGGAGGGGTACGACGCGGGCGTGTCCTTCCGCACCGTGCACGACCCCCCGGCGCGGGTCACCTTCACCGTCGTGTCGAACACCAGCGGGGGAGCCTGGCCGCTGGCGGGCTACCTCGGGGACAGGCTCCTGGGGTGAGACCGTGCGCCCGGCAGGAGCAACGTTGCCAGGGCGACGAGCGCGCCCACCCAGGCGGCGAGCACCGGGACCCAGTAGCTGACCGAGGCTCCGTGCCGGTCGATGACCGCGCCGACCGCCGCGGCACCGGGGGCGAGGCCGACCCCGATGCCGGTGGTCACGATGGAGATCCCCTCGGTGAGCCTGCGTGCCGGCACCGTCTCCTCGATCCAGGCCACGATCGCGATCAGCGTGGGGGCGATCGCGAACCCGGAGACGAAGAGCACCACTCCCAGAAACCCGAAGCCCCCGACGAACGGCAGCGGCACCGCCGACACCGCGAGCACCAACATGCCCCGACGGAACCGGGTCGCGTTGGTGGTGCGCCACTGCACCATTCCGGACACGAACCCGGCCAGCAGGCTTCCCAGGGCGAGCGCTCCCAGCAGCGGGCCGGCGACCGCCTTGGCACCGAGCTCCTCGGCGAAGGCGACGGTCGCCACCTCGACACCTCCGAAGTACATGCCCATCCCCACGCCGCTGATCACGAGCGGCCCCAGCACGGCCCACCCCATCGGGACCCGGGCACCGTGCCGTCCGGTGCCTCGATGAGCAGGAGGCTGGGTGGACCGCTGCGCGGAGAGGGCCATCGTGCCCAGCAGTCCGGAGGCGACCGCCGCCCCCAGGCCCGCCGCCGGGTGGATCATGGTGGCAAGCGCGGTCACGAGGATCGGTCCCAGGACGAAGACCGCCTCGTCGACCACGGCCTCGAGTGCGAACGCGGTCTGGAGCTGCGCCTTGTCCGGGAGGTTGTGGGACCAGCGGGCACGGATGCACGACCCGATCTGTGGCTGTGCGGCACCGCCCATGGCCGCGAACACCTGGGGGAGCGGTGACGCCCAACCGGCCTCGACCGACCACATCAGCAGGCTGAGCGCGACGGTGAAGACCAGGATCGTCCAGGGCAGGACCCGGCTCTGGCCCAGCCGGTCGGCCATCCTGCCCTGGAGGACAGCGAAGAGCGCGTTGCCCACGAGGTAGGCGGCGGCGACGCCTCCGGCCAGCGCGTACGAGCCGGTGCTCGACGAGACCAGGATGACGATGCCGAGGCTCACCATCGAGATCGGCAGCCTGGCGACGAGGCCCGTGAGCGAGAAGGCGAGTGCGCCCGGCACGGCGAGCACCCGGCGATAGGGAGTCAGCATTGGAGCGCAATCCTAAGATGACGACATGCACCCTGACGTGGCGCCGTACGACGCCCTCCTGCTCGTCTCCTTCGGCGGTCCGGAGCGGCCCGAGGACGTCGTCCCCTTCCTGGAGAACGTGACCCGTGGCAGGGGGATCCCGCGGGAGCGGCTCGAAGAGGTGGGCGAGCACTACTTCCTCTTCGGCGGACGCAGCCCGATCAACGACCAGAACCGCGAGTTCCTGGCCGCGATGAGGGAGGACCTGTCCTCCGCGGGAGTCGACATCCCCGTCTACTGGGGGAACCGCAACTGGGACCCCTATCTGGGCGACACCCTCCGCCGGATGGCCGAGGACGGCGTACGCCGCGCGGCCTGCCTCGTCACGAGCGCCTACTCGTCCTACTCCGGGTGCCGGCAGTACCGCGAGAACCTCGCCGACGCCGTCGCGGAGGTGGGCGAGGGTGCACCCCGGCTCGACCGCCTGCGCCACTACTTCAACCACCCCGGCTTCGTGGAGCCGATGGTCGACGCCACGCTGGCGGCGCTCGCCGAGCACGACGACGCGATCCGGCACGAGGCGCACATCGTCTTCGTCACCCACTCGATCCCGCTGGCGATGAACGATGCGAGCGGGCCCGGCGGCGGCGCCTACGTCGCCCAGCACCTGAGCGTCGCCGACGCCATCAGCGAGCGCGTGCGCCAGGAGACCGGCCACCGTTACCCCGGCGAGCTGGTCTACTGCTCCCGCTCCGGCGCGCCGCACGTCCCTTGGCTCGAGCCGGACGTCAACGACCATCTGGAGGACCTCGCCGGGAGGGGAGTTCGAGGGGTCGTCGTCGTCCCCATCGGCTTCGTCTCCGACCACATGGAGGTCGTCTACGACCTCGACACCGAGGCCCGGGCAACGGCCGAGAAGCTCGGACTCGGGTTCGTGCGAGCCGCGACCGCCGGTGTCGACCCACGCTTCGTCGCCATGGCGCGCGACCTGCTTCTCGAGCGTGCAGCCGCGGAGCGCGGTGAGGACGTCGCCCGGGCGACCGTCGGCAGCCTCGAGCCCTCGTGGGACGTGTGTCCGCGCGGTTGCTGCGCCAACGCGCGTGGGCCGCGCCCGGCGCTCTGTGGCGAGGACTGACGCGGTGGCGGACGCTGCGGGCAGTGTCGACGACCCCGGCCCCGACTCCGTGACCGACGAGGAGCTCCTCGACCTCGCGCGTCGGGTCGCCGACGAGGCGGCCGGTCTGGTGCGGCAGCGGCGTCGGGCGGGCGTCGAGGTCGCCGACACCAAGTCGAGCCCCGTGGACATCGTGACCGAGGTCGACCGTGCCGCGGAGCAGATGATCTACTCCCGGATCACCCGGGCCCGCCCCTTCGACGGCTTCCTCGGGGAGGAGGGCGCGTCGGCCGAGTCCACCTCCGGTGTGACCTGGGTCGTCGACCCGATCGACGGGACGGTCAACTTCCTCTACGGGATCCCCCAGTACGCCGTGTCCATCGCGGCGGGCCGAGGCGACCAGGTCGTCGCCGGGGTCGTCGTGAACGTCGCCTCCGGTGAGGTCTTCGCCGCCAGCCGGGGCGGTGGGGCCACCCTCGACGGAAGGTCGCTGCGCGTGCGGGACGTCGTACCCCTCGAGCAGCGCCTGATCGCCACCGGGTTCAACTACGTCGCCGAGGTGCGTGCGCTCCAGGCTGCTGCCGTGGGACGGATGCTGCACACGGTCCGGGACGTCCGACGGCTAGGGTCGGCCGCACTCGACCTGTGTGCGCTCGCCGCCGGACGGGTCGACGGGTATGTCGAGGAGGGTCTCAACCCCTGGGACAGGGCGGCCGGAGGCCTGATCGCGACCGAGGCCGGCGCCCGGGTCGAGACCCGGCCGGGGGTGGGCGGAACGGACTGCGTGGTGGCCGGACCGGCCGCCGGTTTCGACGAGTTCTCGGCTCTCGTCGAGAAGTGCGGGTTTCTCGCCGGGGAGCGGGAATAGACGCAGCCTGGCGAGAGTTGTTTCGCTGCACGCATCGGGGGGTGCATGTGACACTCGCGACACGATGCGGAATAGGCGTGCATGGTCCGAACGGTTTGGTGCACAATCCGCTCGACCCGATCGCCGCAGACCTCGAGCACGAACACACCCCGGACACCCAGGGGGCAGGAGACGCAGATGGCTACAGATTACGACGCACCGCGTAAAACCGACGAAGAACAGGGCGAAGAGAGCCTCGAGGAGCTCAAGGCTCGTCGCCACGACAAGAACTCCGGCAAGGTGGACGAGGACGAGGCGGAGGCCGCCGAGTCGTTCGAGCTCCCCGGCGCCGACCTCTCCCACGAGGAGCTCGCCGTCGAGGTGAAACCTCGCCAGGAGGACGAGTTCACCTGCATGAGCTGCTTCCTCGTGCATCACCGCAGCCAGCTCGCGGACGAGAAGAAGATGATCTGCAAGGACTGCGCCTGACCGCACCACCCTGACGAGACGGCGAAGGCCGGCTCCCCGCTGAGGGAGAGCCGGCCTTCGCGCGCACTGTCGACGTCTCGCCCGTCAGGAGGCCTCTTGGAGGTTCGGGGGCAGGTGCCCGGTCGACTTGCGGTAGTAGTTCGCGGCCTTCCGCGAGGCGAGCATCCGGGCCACTCCCACCGCAACGCCGCTGACGGTGGCCCAGGCCACCGCCTCTCCGATCGAGACGTCAGGGTCCGCGGGGTTCTGTGGCGGCTCCTTGCCCGTCGCGACCTTCCACGACGTGGTCAGCGCCTTGCGCGCCGCGATACCCGCAACGACGGTCGCGGCGAGCGCGTACGCGCTCCAGACCTTCGAGCCCGAGGCCATAGGGGATTCCTCCTGTGTAGGGATCGGCATGCCCAGTTCCGACCAGTCTGCCACCCCGGTCGAGTCCGTGTCGCTACGTGGACCGGGGCGGTCGACGGCGCAGCATGGGCGCATGGCGATCGATCTTGCGTGTCCCGGCTGCGGTACCCAGATGTACGCCGAGCAGGCGCACAACCGATGTCCGAAGTGTCTCTACTACGAGCCGTGCTGCGACGGGGCCCCCCAGCCCTACTGCACCCCCGCGGCCACGAGCGCCCCGGCGAGCTCCTCGGGCCGCCGCGTCGACACCAGCCAGTAGGGCGCCGGGTCCTGCGGGTCGGTGACCTCGATGCGCACCGAGCGCTTGAGGTAGGGCCGCAGCAGCAGGAAAGCACGAGCGTCGGCGTCGCGTCCGGCTACCAGCCGGGTCGCCTCCCGGTCCAGCGGCATCGGGTCGGCGAGCATCGTGACCGGGATGCGGGCCCGGCCCGCGCGCAGGACGCCTCCCTCGACGCGCACCCGCGCCGAGCCGTAGCCGAGGAGCAGCGCGACGACTCCGCCGCTGATCACGGCCGTCGCGGCCCATGCCACGGACAGCGGCACCGCCACGGCGAAGGCCAGCCAGACCGTGGCGAGGAACATGGTCGCCTGGACCCACCAGCGAAGCGGGACGTGCAGGCGCTCGTCGTACAGCACGTTCGTCTCGGAACTCACGCCGGTCACTCGCTCACTCGTTCACAGGCTCGGGGGAGGGGTTGTCGGGGACAAGCCTGCCACCGGCGGGTCGAGGCAGTGCAGATAGGGTCGGCCACCATGCAGCGCAACCAGGACAGCGTCGAGATCTTGATCCGCCGGCTCGACGCCGAGGTCCCGCTGCCGTCGTACGCCCACCCGGGCGACGCGGGCGCGGATCTCACGACGACCGTGGACGTCCACCTCGCTCCCGGCGAGCGTGCCATGGTCCCGACCGGGATCAGCATCGCCCTGCCCGACGGGTTCGTCGCCCTCGTCCACCCCCGCTCGGGGCTCGCGGCTCGCTGCGGGATCTCGGTGGTGAACGCGCCGGGGACCGTCGACGCGGGCTACCGGGGCGAGGTCAAGGTGATGCTCATCAACCTCGACCCGTCCGAGCCTGTGACGCTCCGACGCGGCGACCGGATCGCCCAGCTGGTCGTGCAGCGCTTCGAGCGCGCGCGCTTCGTCGAGGTGGAGCGGCTGCCGGGTTCGGACCGTGGGGACGGGGGATACGGTTCTACCGGAGGTTTCGACAGCAAAGCGTCCTTGGCGCTCGAGGAGAAGCAGTGAAGTTCCGACGCAACAAGTCCGAGCAGGTCGAGCCGGCGGAGACGACCGACCAGGGCCAGGCGACCTCGTCGTCCGCGACCGGGTCCGACGCCGTGACGGGTGGTGCCGGTGTGCGTGCGGAAGGCCCCTGGGACTCCGCGGAGGTGGACCTCGAGGAGGAGGACTCCAACCGCGTCGACCTCGGCGGGCTGCTCGTGAAGGGCAGGCCGGGCCTCGAGCTGCGCCTCCAGGTCGACGAGGCGAGCCAGCAGGTCGCGGCGGTTCTGCTCGTGGGCTCTGAGGGCGCGGTCGAGCTGCGTCCCTTCGCCGCGCCCCGCAACGCCGACATCTGGTCCGACATCCGCAAGCAGATCGCGGCCGAGACCGCCCGTCGCGGCGGCACCGCGACGGAGGCGGAGGGGCCGTTCGGCCCCGAGCTCCAGGTGTCGATGCCCGCCAAGACGCCTGACGGCCAGCCCGCCACCCAGCCGTCCCGGGTGCTCGGCATCTCCGGGCCCCGCTGGCTCCTTCGCGCGACGTTCCTCGGCCGGCCCGCCGTCTCGCCCGAGGAGGACGGCGACCTCGAGAGCGCGCTGCGTGACGTGGTGGTCGTCCGCGGAAGTGCGCCGATGGCACCGGGTGAGCCGCTGCCCCTCGTGATGCCCGGCAATGCTCGCCCCGTCCCGGGCCAGGGGTGAGGGGTGCTGGCTTACGCTGAGACCATGTCGGACGTCAAGGGCCGGTTCCGGCGCTCCCTCTCGCGATGGGCGAGCGGCGCGGACCTCGAGGCCAAGGAGCTGCGCAGCGACACCGAGAGGGCAGGCTGCTGTGCGATCGCCGACGCGGGCGACCGCGAGTACGTCCAGCTCCAGGGCAGCCTGCGCACGGTGACCCTGCGGCCCCGCGGCGGCGTGCCGGCGCTCGAGGCCGAGCTGTACGACGGCTCGGGCGTCATCACCGTGATCTGGCTCGGTCGGCGTCGCATCGCCGGCATCGAGCCCGGCCGCCACGTGCGGGTCGAGGGCCGCATCGGGCTCCAGGACACCACCCGGGTGATGTACAACCCGCGCTACGAGCTGAGGGGCTGAGCCGGTGAAGCCCCCTGTCGCCGAGGAGACCGTCGAGGCGGTGGTCCGCGGTCAGCTCGCCCACGCGCTCGGTGGGCGCCGCGGCATGTTCGAGACCGCCGTACCCACGATCCTCTTCACCCTGACCTTCATCGGCACCAAGGAGCTCGAGGTGTCGCTGATGGTGAGCGTGGCGGCGGCGCTCCTGCTGATGGTCGTCCGTCTGGTCCAGCGCTCGAGCGTGCAGTATGTCCTGAACAGCCTGTTCGGGATCGGGGTCGGCGCCTTCTTCGCCTGGCGCAGCGCGCAGGGAGGCGGCGACGAGAACGACCAGGCCATGGCCTACTTCCTGCCGGGCATCCTCTACAACGCGGGCTACGCGGTCGTCATCTCGCTGTCGATCCTGGTCCGCTGGCCGGTCGTCGGGTTCATGGTCGGCAGCGTCGCGGGCGACCCCACGGCCTGGCACCGTGACCCGCAGGTCGTCCGGCTGTCCAGCCACCTCAGCTGGCTGCTGGTCCTGCCCTGCGTGGTGCGTGTTGCGGTCCAGCTGCCCCTCTACCTGGCGGGCACGGGCGGGCAGATGGAGCCCGAGGCCGCGGTGGCCGCCCTGGGTTTCTCCAAGATCCTCATGGGCTGGCCGCTCCAGCTCGCGGCTCTCGCGGGGATGGTGTGGATGCTGGCGCGCGACCGCACCCCTGTGGTGCGGACCCAGGAGGAGCAGGCCTAGCTGTCCTAGCCGCCGTGCTCCACCGGCGCGAGGAGTGTCTGCAGCTCGGCCTCGGAGTCGGCCGCCGCCACGAACAGCAGCTCGTCGCCGGACTCGATAGGCTGCTCCACGGACGGCGTGTACACCTGGCCGTCGCGCAGGATGGTCACCAGCGCGCAGTTCTCCGGCCAGGGGATCAGGCCGGTCGGCTTGCCGACGTACGGAGAGTCCTCGGGGAGAGTCATCTCGACGAGGTTGGCGTTGCCCTTGCGGAAGGTGAACAAGCGCACCAGGTCGCCGACGGTCACCGCCTCCTCGACGAGGGCGGACATGATCCGCGGCGTGGACACGTTGACGTCCACGCCCCAGGCCTCGGTGAAGAGCCACTCGTTGTTGGGGTGGTTCACACGTCCGACGGTCCGGGGGACGCCGAACTCGGTCTTGGCGAGCAGCGAGGTGACGAGGTTCGCCTTGTCGTCGCCGGTCGCGGCGATCACCACGTCGCAGTGCTCGAGCCGGGCCTCCTCGAGGGAGGAGAGCTCACAGGAGTCGGCGAGAAGCCACTCGGCCTTGGGCACGCGGTCGGGCTTGATGGAGGCGGGGTTCTTGTCGATCAGCAGGACCTTGTGGCCGTTCTGGATCAGCTCGCGGGCGATCGACCGACCGACCGCTCCTGCTCCGGCAATCGCTACGCGCATCACTCGGCCTCCGGTCCGTTCTCGAAGACCGTGTAGACGCGGTCGGCGTTCTCCTCGCGCATCACCAGGTGCAGCACGTCGCCCTCCTGGATCACGCTCTCGCGTGTGGGGAGCATCCCCTCACCGAGCCGGTCGATCCAGGCGATCCGGCTGCCGGACTGCAGCTGGAAGTCGACGGTGCGCCGGCCGACCCAGGCCTCGCTGGCGCGGAGCTGGTCGAGCCGGATGGTCCCCGACGGGTCGCGGAAGTCCGGCTCGGCGCCTGCGGGGAGGATCCGGCGGAGCACCTGGTCGGCGGTCCACTTCACGGTGGCGACGGTGGTGATGCCCAACCGCTGGTAGACCTCCGCACGGCCGGGGTCGTAGATCCGCGCGACGACCTGCTGGATGCCGAACGTCTCACGTGCCACGCGCGCAGCGATGATGTTGGAGTTGTCGCCGCTCGAGACCGCGGCGAACGCGTCGGCCTTCTCGATGCCGGCACGGTCGAGGACGTCCTGGTCGAAACCGATCCCGGTGACCTTCGTGCCGTTGAACGACGGGCCGAGGCGGCGGAAGGCGTCAGGGTTGCTGTCGATGACCGCGACGGTGTGGCCACGGTCCTCGAGACTCCGGGCAAGGGTGGAGCCGACACGGCCACAACCCATGATCACGACATGCACGGGTATGACGCTACACCGGCAGCCGGAGACAGCGCCTCAGATGACAGCGCGTCGTGGTCTAGCCTTCACCCGTGGGTGTTGCCGACGTATCCAAACGGATCCTCCTGGGGCGCAAGCTGCGCAGCACGCAGGTGGGCGGCCACCTGCTTCCCAAGCGCGTCGCCCTGCCGGTCTTCTCCAGCGACGCCCTCTCCTCGATCGCCTACGCCCCGGACGAGATCTTCATCATGCTCTCGTTCGTCGGGGTCTCCGCCTATGCCTACTCCTGGTGGATCGCGCTCCTGATCGCGGTGGTGATGCTGACCGTGGTGGCGTCCTACCGGCAGAACGTGCACGCCTACCCCAGTGGCGGCGGCGACTACGAGGTGGCGACGGTCAACCTGGGTGCCAAGGCGGGCGTCACCGTCGCGAGCGCCCTCCTCGTCGACTACGTCATGACCGTCGCCGTGTCGATCTCCTCGGCGGTGCAGACCTCGGCCGCCGCGGTGGAGCTCATCTCCGGCAGGGAGTCGCTGGTCGCCGCCGGCCTCGTGCTGGCCCTCGCCGCACTCAACCTCCGGGGCGTCCGCGAGTCCTCGTGGGGGTTCGCGATCCTGACCTACGGCTTCATGGTCGCGATCTTCGGCATGGCCGCCTACGGCCTCGCCCGGATGGTCTTCGGGACGCTCCCCGCGGCCGAGAGCGCATCGTTCGAGATCATCGACGCCGAGGGGTACGAAGGGCAGATCACCACGGTGGCGCTCGTGTTCCTCCTCGCCCGTGCGTTCTCGTCGGGAAGCGTGGCGCTCACCGGCGTGGAGGCGATCTCCAACGGGGTGCCGGCGTTCCAGAAGCCGAAGAGCAAGAACGCCGCCAACACGCTCCTGCTCCTGGCCCTCATCGCGATCGCGATGATGATGAGCGTCATCGCGCTCGCCCGCGAGATGGAGGTCAGGTACGTCGACCCGCTCAGGCGTGAGCTGCTGACACAGGCCGACGGCAGCGCCCTGCCGGCCGACCACGACCAGCACACCGTGCTGTCGCAGATCGCCAAGGGTGTGTTCGACAACTTCCCGCCGGGTTTCTACCTGGTCATCGCCACCACCGCGATCGTCCTGCTCCTCGCCGCCAACACCGCCTTCAACGGGTTCCCGGTGCTCGGTTCGATCCTGGCCCGTGACGGCTACATGCCACGACAGCTCGCCTCGCGGGGCGACCGCCTCGCCTACAACAACGGGATCCTGATCCTGTCGTTCCTGGCAGTACTGCTGATCGTGGTCTTCGACGCCGAGGTCACCCGTCTCATCCAGCTCTACATCGTCGGCGTCTTCGTGTCGTTCACGCTCGGGCAGCTGGGCATGACGCGCCACTGGACCCGGCTCCTGCGCACCGAGAGCGACCCTGCAGCACGCCGCAGGATGATGCGCTCGCGCGCGATCAACACGCTCGGCCTCGGCATGACCGGCCTGGTGCTCGTGGTGGTGCTCGTGACGAAGTTCCTGGCCGGCGCATGGATCGCGATCCTCGCGATCGGCACGTTCTACATGATCATGCAGGGGATCCGCCGGCACTACGACGACGTGGCCGAGGAGCTCACGGTCGAGCAGGACGACCAGGTGCTGCCGACCCGGGTGCACGCGATCGTGGCCGTGTCGAAGCTGCACAAGCCCACCATGCGGGCGCTCGCCTACGCCAAGGCGTCGCGTCCCAACACGCTCGAGGCGGTCTTCGTCGACACCGACCCCGTGGTCACCTCGCGGCTGCTCGACGAATGGGACAGGCGGAACATCGACGTACCACTCAAGGTCCTCTACTCGCCGTACCGCGAGATCGTGAAGCCGATCGTCGAGTACGCCCGCAGCATCAGGAGCGCGAACCCGCGCGGCGTGGTCGCGGTCTACATCCCCGAGTACGTCGTCGGCCACCGGTGGGAGCAGATCCTGCACAACCAGACGGCGCTGCGCCTCAAGGGGCGCCTGCTCTTCAACACCGGGGTGATGGTCATCTCCGTGCCCTACCAGCTGCGTTCCTCCGAGCTCGCCGAGGAGCGGGCGGAGCGCAAGCAGCAGGCGACCAAGGCCGGGGACGTGCGGCGAGGGCGGGCCCGCCGGTGAGGCGACGCACTCGCGAGAAGGCGCCGCGCGGCCGTTCCCTGGTGGGGGAGCGCTACACCGTCGAGGTCGGACCGGTCGCGCACGGCGGGCACTGCGTCGCGCGGCACGAGGGACGTGTGGTCTTCGTGCGCCACACCCTGCCGGGGGAACGGGTCGTCGCACAGGTCACCGAGGGGGACGAGGGGTCCAAGTTCCTCCGCGCCGACGCGGTGGAGGTCCTCGCCGCCTCCGACGCGCGGGTCGAGCCGCGGTGCCCGTTCTCGGGGCCGGGCCGGTGCGGTGGGTGCGACTTCCAGCACGTGGCGCTTCCCGTCCAGCGCGAGCTCAAGGCGGCCGTCGTACGCGAGCAGCTCCAGCGCCTGGCGAAGATCGACGTCGACGTCACGGTGCAGGCGGTCCCAGGCGACCGGGAGGGGCTCGCGTGGCGGACACGCGTGCAGTTCGCCGTCGACGGCCAGGGGTACGCCGGGCTCCGCAAGTACCGGTCCCGTGAGGTGGTCCGGGTCGACCACTGCCCGATCAGCCACCCCGAGCTGCCGCCCGTGGCAGACCGCAGGTGGGCCGACGCCGAGACGGTGGAGACGATCCGGTCGAGCACGGGGGAGGGGCTGTTGATCGAGACGACACCGAGGGAGATGTACCTCGAAGGTCCGGAGGTCCTCCACGAGAGCGTCGCCGGCAGGGTCTTCGAGGTCACCGGCTCGGGATTCTGGCAGGTGCACCCGGGCGCCGCCGAGGCACTGCTGGAGGCCGTGGTCTCCGCCCTCGACCCGAAGCCGGGGGAGGTCGCGGTGGACCTCTACTCCGGGGTCGGCCTCTTCTCCGCAACCCTCGCGGAGCGGGTCGGCCGCGCGGGTCGGGTGGTCGCGGTGGAGTCGGACGTCACGGCAACGGAGGACGCCGCGCGCAACCTCGCTGTTCTGCCGCAGGTGGAGGTCGTCACCGGGAGGGTGGAGCAGGCGTTACGCCGGGGTTCCGCCGGCCACCGTTGCGACGTGGTCGTGCTGGACCCGCCTCGGGTCGGCGCCAAGCGCGAGGTAGTCGAGGCGGTGGTGGCGCTGACCCCGCGAGCGGTCGCCTATGTGGCCTGTGACCCGGGGGCGCTGGCGCGCGACGTCGCGATCTTCGCCGAGCACGGCTACCACCTCGCGTCCCTGCGCGCCTTCGACATCTTCCCGATGACCCACCACGTCGAGTGCGTCGCCCTGCTGGCTCCCTCCGGAGCAGACCGGACGGACGACGAGGCCTGAGGCTTCACGGTCGACCCGGCCCGTTGCCCGCGATGCGGGACGGCGCGGTGGCGGAGGTTGCTTGATGTCATGTATCTTGATGTCAAGAGATATCGGAACCCGTCGAATTCGAGCCGTTGACGGTGTGGGCAAGATGGGTACCGGACTGACAAGCCAGAGGTGAGGAGACGGGCATGCCGAGCCCCAAGAGTGTGGACAGCTTTGGTGCCAAGGGCACTTTGGACGTGAACGGGAAGTCCTACGAGATCTACCGGCTGGCTTCGGTGGCGGGTGAGGGACTCGACGTCGACTCCCTGCCGTACAGCCTCAAGATCCTGCTGGAGAACCTGCTCCGGACCGAGGACGGCGCGAACATCACCGCCGACGACATCCGCGCGCTCGCCGGCTGGGACGCCGACGCCGAGCCGAGCAAGGAGATCCAGTTCACGCCCGCCCGCGTGATCATGCAGGACTTCACCGGCGTGCCCTGCGTCGTGGACCTCGCCACCATGCGTGAGGCGATGGCCGACCTCGGTGGCGACCCGTCGAAGATCAACCCGCTCGCGCCGGCCGAGATGGTCATCGACCACTCCGTGATCGCCGACGTGTTCGGCACCCCCGAGTCGTTCGAGCGCAACGTCGAGATCGAGTACGAGCGCAACAAGGAGCGCTACCAGTTCCTGCGCTGGGGCCAGGGCGCCTTCAACGACTTCAAGGTCGTCCCACCGGGCACCGGCATCGTGCACCAGGTCAACATCGAGCACCTCGCCCGTGTCGTCTTCGCCCGCGAGGACGAGTCCGGCAACACGGTCGCCTTCCCCGACACCTGCGTGGGCACCGACTCCCACACCACGATGGTCAACGGCATCGGCGTCGTGGGCTGGGGCGTGGGCGGCATCGAGGCCGAGGCGGCCATGCTCGGCCAGCCGGTCTCCATGCTCATCCCGCGCGTCGTCGGCTTCAAGCTCTCGGGCGAGCTTCCCGAGGGTGCCACCGCGACCGACCTCGTGCTCACGATCACCGAGATGCTGCGCAAGCACGGTGTGGTGGGCAAGTTCGTCGAGTTCTACGGCTCCGGCGTCTCCGCCCTGCCGCTGGCCAACCGGGCCACGATCGGCAACATGTCACCGGAGTTCGGCTCCACGATCGCAGTCTTCCCGCTCGACGAGGAGACCGTCAGCTACCTCAAGCTCACCGGCCGCTCCGAGGAGCAGCTCGCACTTGTCGAGGCCTACGCCAAGGAGCAGGGCCTCTGGCACGACCCGGACGCGGAGCCCCGCTACTCCGAGAAGCTCGAGCTCGACCTGGCGACCGTCGTACCCTCGCTGGCCGGCCCGAAGCGGCCGCAGGACCGCGTGTCGCTGAGCGAGGCCAAGGACGCGTTCCGCTCCTCCCTCGCCGACTACGTGAGCGAGGACGAGACCGGGGGCGAGGCCCGCAAGCCCGGAGTTCCGGGCCAGGAGAAGCCCTTCGGTGTCGTCTCGGCGGCCGACGAGGCTTCGGCCGAGTCGTTCCCGGCCAGTGACGCACCTGCCTACTCGGTCGACGGCAACGGTGGCGGAGAGCCGGTCGACTGGCACACCCACGTCGTGGGCGACCAGAGCGGCCGACCCTCGAACCCCGCCCAGGTCGAGCTCGCGGACGGCACGAGGTTCGCGCTCGACCATGGCGCGGTCACCATCGCCGCGATCACCTCCTGCACCAACACCTCGAACCCGTCGGTGATGATCGGCGCCGCCCTGCTGGCGAAGAAGGCGGTCGAGAAGGGCCTGCAGCGCAAGCCGTGGGTCAAGACCACCCTGGCTCCCGGCTCGAAGGTCGTCTCCGACTACTACGAGCGGGCCGGCCTGACGCCGTACCTCGACAAGCTCGGGTTCAACCTCGTCGGCTACGGCTGCACGACCTGCATCGGCAACTCCGGCCCACTCATCCCCGAGGTGAGCGAGGCCGTGAACGACAACGACCTCGCGGTCGTCTCGGTCCTGTCGGGCAACCGCAACTTCGAGGGCCGGATCAACCCCGACATCAAGATGAACTACCTCGCGTCCCCGCCGCTGGTCGTCGCCTACGCGCTCGCCGGCTCGATGGACGTCGACCTGTTCGACGACAGCCTGGGCAAGGACTCCGAGGGCAACGACGTCTTCCTCAAGGACATCTGGCCCTCGCCGTCCGAGGTCGAGGAGGTCATCGCCCAGGCGATCACCTCCGACATGTTCACGAGCGACTACTCCGACGTCTTCGCCGGCGACGAGCGGTGGCGGAACCTCGAGACCCCTTCCGGCAACACGTTCGCCTGGGCCGAGGACTCCACCTATGTCCGCAAGGCGCCCTACTTCGACGGGATGCCGGACGAGCCGGCCCCGGTCGAGGACATCGAGGGCGCTCGCGTTCTCCTCAAGCTCGGCGACTCGGTCACCACCGACCACATCTCGCCGGCCGGTGCGATCAAGAAGGACTCGCCCGCGGGCAGGTACCTCGCCGAGCACGGCGTGGAACAGCGCGACTTCAACTCCTACGGATCGCGTCGAGGCAACCACGAGGTGATGATCCGCGGCACGTTCGCGAACATCCGCCTGCGCAACCAGCTCGCGCCGGGCACGGAGGGCGGGTTCACCCGTGACTTCACCAAGGACGGCGAGGTCACCACGGTCTTCGAGGCGTCGGAGAACTACGTCGCCGCCGGCACGCCTCTGGTGGTGCTGGCCGGCAAGGAGTACGGCTCCGGCTCGTCGCGTGACTGGGCGGCCAAGGGCACCGCGCTCCTCGGCGTGAAGGCGGTCATCGCGGAGTCGTACGAGCGCATCCACCGCTCCAACCTGATCGGCATGGGCGTCCTCCCGCTGCAGTTCCCCGAGGGGGAGAGCGCCGACTCGCTCGGCCTGACCGGCGAGGAGACCTTCTCGATCACGGGGGTGACCGCGCTCAACGACGGCGAGATCCCAAGCACCGTGAAGGTCAAGGCCGGTGACGTGGAGCTCGACGCCAAGGTGCGCATCGACACCCCCGGTGAGGCGAGCTACTACCGCAACGGCGGGATCATGCAGTACGTCCTGCGCAGCCTGCTCAAGGGCTGACGATCCTCGGAGTAGAGGCAGGGGTGGCGGCCGTCCTGGCCGCCACCCTTGTCGTTGCAGCGGGGGTGCAGGGTCTGGTCGGCCTCGGTCTGGGACTCGTGTCCGCTCCGGTCGTCGCCTTGGTGGCACCCGGGCTGATGCCCGACCTCCTGCTGTGGCTGGCCCTGCTCATGCCGCTGGTCACCTTGGTGCGCGAGCACCACGACATCGACTGGCGCGGTCTGGCGTGGTCGCTGCCGTCGCGCGTCCCCGGCACGGCGGTGGGGGTGGTGCTGGTCGCGTCGGTGAGCGAGGAAGCGCTCGGGCTGATGGTCGGTTCGATGGTCCTGCTCAGCGTCCTGCTGTCCGTACGGGCGGTCGAGGTCCCGGTCAACGTCCGGACGCTGTCCGCGGCCGGTTTCGTCTCCGGGATCACCGGTACGACCACCTCCATCGGAGGACCGCCCATGGCGCTGCTCTACCAGCACCGCTCCCCGGCGCAGCTCAGGTCGACGCTGGCGATCTACTTCATCGTCGGCGCGGGGTTGAGCCTGGTCGGGCTCGCGATCGGTGGGTCGCTGGAGGGGTCCACGTTCCTGCTCGCGCTCGCCATGGTCCCGGCTCTCTTCGTCGGCTTCGCGGTCTCTCGGATCCTCGTCAGGTGGGTGCCGCCCCGCCACATCCGCGGAGGCGTCCTCCTTGTGTGCGCGCTGTCCGCGGTCGTGGTGCTGGCCAGGTCGCTGCTGTCGCTGTGAGAGGCCGAGCTGCTCGAGAGACGGACCGGAAGCCTCAGCCGCTCGAGCTCGGTGTTGGTTCGCACAGCTCCTCGCAGGTCTTGCCCTCCTCCTGAGCGTCGGTCGCGGCCGCGTCGCAGAGCTCGGGGTCGGTGGGCGGGCTGCTGGACGGGCTGGTCGTGGTCGACTCCGTCGGCGGTGTGCACGACTGCTCGGTGGTCGGCGTCGACGGTGAGGACGACGAGCCCCCCGGCGAGCTCCCCGTCGAGGTCGACGGTGAGGAGCTGCCGGAGGTGGCGTCGGGTGCGGCCGTGCCGGCGCCGGAGGGGGTCTGCGACGGAGTGGTCGCCGGCGTGGAGGTGTCGGCGCCCGTCGTGCCGCCGGACGAGGTCGGGGAACCGCTGCCCGACGGGTCGGGGGACCCCGAGGTGCCCGCCGCCGTGGAGCCGGAGGCGCTCTGCGACGGAGTCCTCGACGGCGAGCCCGCCGCGGCTGACTTCGTGCCGGCCTTTCCGCTTGCGGTGGAGGCGGCCAGGGACGGTCTCGCGGAGACACCGGGGGTCTTCCCGCCGTTCTTCCTCGCCGCCGCCACCGCATCGCGCGTGGCGGCCTTGATCCGGGCCTGTACGCGGGCCCCGGCAGGGCTGGCCGCCTTCAACGGGGTGCCCGTGAGGGGGGCACCGGCCACGACGGCCGAGGCCTCCGCCACCTCTCCACCCCTGGTGGAGACGTCGAAGTCACCGCCGCGGTACTTCCTCTCGTACGCCATCACCAGCGCGACGTAGGAGTCGGAGTCGTTGTACCGGTGGAGCGCGGAGTCCTTCGCGGCGTTCGAGCCGAGATCGCCCTCCGGTCCGGCGCACAGGTAGACCCCGGCCGCCAGGGCAGCGTCGTCGAGGTCGTCCACCGAACGTGTGCCGTCGCCGTCGCCGTCGACACCGACCATCTCCCAGGTCGCCGGGAGGAACTGCATCGGCCCGACCGCGCGGTCCCATTTGCGGTCCTTGTCCAGCTGCCCGCCGTCCGTGTCGCGGATCGCGGCCACGGGGCCCTTGCCGTCCAGGGCCACCCCGACCACCCGAGGCGTCGAGACACCGTCAGGATCGAGCGTCGCACCCGCGTAGCGGCCGTGGTCGGACTCGACCCGCCCGATCGCGGCCAGCAGGGTCCACTGGAGACCGCACGAGGGCTTGACGGCCTTCAGGATGCCGGCCGCGCGCTGGTAGGCAAGGAGGGCGGTGAGGGGGATGTCGTAGTGGCCGAGCTCCATGCGTACCGCGGTCCGCCGACCCTTGGGCGAGGGCTGGAGCACAGTTGCCGGCTCGGCCGACCGAGTCGGCCCGCCGAGCGTCAGCCTTCCGTCGACCACGCCCTGGGTGCCGACCGGCTGCTCGGTATGGCCGTTGCCGAGGAAGACGAGGCAGAGGCCCAGCGTCAGCACGTAGGCGGTGAAGATCCGTCGCAGGTGCATGAGCCCCCCGAGCTCGGCGTCACGCCGCACCCTCCAAGGCACGACGACGGCTGGTCGCCGTCGTCACGACGCTAGGCGCAACGGGGTGTGCGCCGTAACCGCCGGAGCCAAGATGACGAGATGGGACGAGATCCGATGACCCTTGTGAGGCAGGGTCGAAAGGGACGCAACGAACCAACGTGCGAAAAGGCGTCGTGGGGCCGTGGGACAGTCGGGTGCAGTCTGGGACACGATGGGCGCATGCGCTCCGAGACCTACTCCTACACGACGGGGGACCGTGACACGGTCCTGGACATCACGAGGGACTGCGAGCGGTTCGCCGCGGACGAGACGTCAGGGCTGCTGCACGTCTTCGTCCCCCACGCCACGGCCGGCATCGCGATCCTCGAGACCGGGGCGGGCAGTGACGACGACCTGCTCGCCGTGCTGCGGGACCTGCTCCCGGCGAGCGACCGGTGGAAGCACCGCCACGGGTCGACCGGCCACGGCCGCTCCCACGTGATGCCGGCCTTGATCCCGCCCTACGCGACCGTGCCCGTCGTCGACGGACGCCTCCGGCTCGGCACCTGGCAGAGCATCTGCCTGGTCGACCTCAACGTCGACAACCACGAACGCGAGGTCCGGCTCTCCTTCCTCGCCGGCTGAGCGCAGCAGTCCCCAAGCCGGGTCCAAGTCCGTCCCAAGTCCGTCTCCAGAAACGCTGAAGTCAGTCGTCCCAGAGTGGTCGCACAGACCAACCACCATCCTGGGAGAAGACAGACCATGTCACGTTTCCTCTACTGGCTCGGCGGCAGCGCCGCAGCCCACCCGTGGCGGACGATCTCCGCCTGGGTGCTCGTCGCGGCGACGGCGGTCGCTCTGGCGACGTCGTTCGGTGGCACCCCGCAGGACGACTACGACGTACCGGACGCTCGAGCTCAGGTCGGCGTCGAGCTGGTCCGCGACCACGCCCCCGAGGCCGGCGGCGCCCACGACCGCGTGGTCGTGCACGACGAGGACGGGCAGGCCCTTCGGCCGGCTGTCCTCGACCGGCTCGTGGACGACCTCTCCGCGATGCCCCACGTGGGCGTCGTGCTTCCACCGCGGCTGTCGGCGGACGGCGACACCGCGCTGGTGATGGTGCAGTACGACGTGCCGGTCACCCACCCCGGTCTGATGGGGGAGGTGGGCGCCCTGGAGGACGCCGTGGCCCCCGCCGTCGACGCGGGCCTCCAGGTCGAGACCAGCGGAGACCACCCCGAGAGCGCCGCGCAGGAGATGTCCGGCCGCGGAGAGCTCGTCGGTGTGATCGTGGCGCTGGTCCTCCTCGTCGTCACCTTCGGCTCCGTCGTGAGCGCCGGGCTCCCGCTGATGGTTGCCCTGTTCGGGCTGGCGGTCGGCTCCGCCGGCGTCACCCTGCTCGCCGCGGTCATGGACGTCAGCACCGCTGCTCCCACGGTGGCCACCATGGTCGGGCTCGGGGTCGGCATCGACTACGCCCTCCTGCTCGTGACGCGTCACGTCGAGAACCTGCATGCGGGGTACGACGTCCGCCGAGCCACCGCCCGCGCTACGGCGACCGCCGGGCGGTCGGTGGTGTTCGCCTCGGCGACCGTGCTGGTCTCGCTGATGGGTCTTCGTCTCGCCGGGCTCTCGGTGTACTCGTCCTTCGGCTTCGCCACCGCCATCGCGGTCGTGACGGTCATGTCCGCGGCCATCACGCTGGTGCCGGCGCTGCTCGGCCTGGCCGGCCACCGGGTCCTTCCCCGGCGCGACCGGACCGGCCGGGCGGCGAGCCCGCGTCCGTCCATGACGGCGCGCTGGGCGGCGAAGGTGGGTCGCCGGCCGCTGCCCTGGGCGTTGGCCGCGCTGCTGCTGATGGTCACTCTCGCCGCACCGGCCCTCTCGATGCGCACCTGGCCGCAGGACGCGGGGAGCGGGCCGGCCGACCAGTCCGCTCGCAAGGCCTACGACCTGGTCAGCGAGGAGTTCGGGCCGGGGGCGAACGGGATCATGCTCGTCGTCGCGGAGCGGGACCGGGTCCCGCAGAGCGCGGTCGGCGAGGTCGTCGCCGAGCTGGACGGCCTGCCCGGTGTCGTGGCGGTCGGCCCCGTCCAGGAGTCGGCCGACGGCGAGCTCGCGATGTTCGAGATCCAGCCCTCCTTCGGGCCGTCCGACGAGCGGACCGGTGCGATGGTGCGGCAGATCCGCGGGGAGGTGCTGCCCGAGGGCGCCGAGCTCACGGGGATCACGCCGATGTTCGCCGACATCGCGGACATGCTGACCGAGCGGATCCTGCTCGTGATCGGCTTCGTCGTGGCCGTGTCGGTGCTGCTCCTGGCCATGGTCTTCCGCTCGGTCGTCGTACCGGTCAAGGCTGCTGTGATGAACCTGCTGTCCATCGCCGCGGCGTACGGCGTCGTGACCATGGTCTTCCAGTGGGGCTGGGGGACCAGCCTTCTCGGCCTCGACCACGCGATGCCGGTGTCGAGCTGGCTGCCGGTCCTGATGTTCGCGATCCTCTTCGGGCTCTCGATGGACTACGAGGTCTTCCTCCTCTCACGGGTCCGTGAGGACTGGCTCGCCACCGGTGACGCCCGCGGAAGCGTGGTGCGCGGCCTCTCCTCGACCGGCCGGGTGATCTCGGCGGCCGCGGCGATCATGATCGCGGTCTTCCTCGGCTTCGCCACCGAGGCCGACGTGGTCGTCAAGATGCTCGGCTTCGGGATGGCCGTCGCGATCCTGCTCGACGCAACCGTGATCCGGATGGTGCTCGTGCCGGCCACGATGGCGCTCCTCGGCCGATGGAACTGGTGGCTCCCGGCGTGGCTGGACCGCCTGCTGCCGAGCATCGAGGCCGACGTGGCAGAGCTCGAGTGGGACGACTCCGTACCCGACTCGATGCCGGTCGATGGCCTCGACGAGTACGACGAGCGGACCCCTGCCGGTGTCTGAGTCAGGTTGCCGGGCCGACCGTGCGCGGGAGCCGGAACCGGTCTACGCGACGTCCCCGTCGACGTACACCCAGCGCCCCGCTCGCCGCTCGAACCGGCTGGTCTCGTGCAGCACCTGCTCGACGCCCGCCCGTTCGAACCGGGCTCGGAACTCGACCGTGCCGTTCTCGTCCGAGGGGCCGCCGTCCACCGACCGGAGGACGTCGAGGCCGAGCCACGTCACCCCGGGGGCGGGGGTGACGTCGACAGGTCTGGTCCGGGGATGCCAGGTCCGGAAGACGTGGTCGACGCGCCCGGTGGCGAACGCCGAGTAGCGCGACCGCATCAGCGCCTCGGCGGTCCCGGCCGGCTCGCCCTCGTGGAGCGGTCCGCAGCAGGACGTGTATGCGACGTCGCGGCCACAAGGGCACCCCGCGGCGGCTGCGAACGGAGAGGTCATGAGCCCGAGTGTGCCAGGCGCCCTGGCTCCGGTCGGCCGGGGCGGCCTGCTCGCGGACCCGGGTGACTACCCCCATCGTTCGAACAGGGGTTCGATCTCCGGGTAGTCTCGATACATGG
>Ga0208537_1000002_pt1 | contig 39599 bp, 37 predicted proteins | sample MayberrySE_TuleA_FD_185672 | JGI IMG/M metagenome (GOLD analysis project Ga0208537, IMG submission 185672) | Natural and restored wetland microbial communities from the San Francisco Bay, California, USA, that impact long-term carbon... | ecosystem: Environmental > Terrestrial > Soil > Wetlands ...
GGGGCGTCCTCGACCAGGTCGAGGTCGGCTTCCTGGGCGAGACGCAGTGCGTCGTCGATGCGGACGATGCCCACGGTCTCGCCGTTGGGGCCGACGAGCCGGACTTCGGGTACCCGGATCCGGTCGTTGATGCGCAGCTCTGTGCTGATGGGTCCTCCTGGGGTGGGTCTTCGGTGGCTGACGTGTCAGGTGTCGGCCCTCGACATGGCTGGGCATGAAAAAGGCTCCCGCTCGACACACAAGCGGAAGCCAGTCCCTGCACGTCGCCGAGAGACACGGTGGTCACCGCGACCCAGGCTCAGTGCCTGCGAGGGGTACGACTGCCACGGGCAGCTGCCCGCGAGGCCGAACCTCCCGCGACCGGACCCGACGACTACATCCGTCGATGCGGGTGGGAGAGTGATCTCCGCTTGTCAGATCTCGTGCTGATCAACCATCTGCAGGCTCCGGATGTTCCCATCCGGGGCACACAGACAGCCGATCGCCGAGATCGGTCGCTACAAGGGTAGCAAGAGGGTGCGGTGGAACGCACATCGACCGGGCCATGCCACCCTTGTCGCATGAGCGACCCCCTGCCGGACAGCATGCCTGCCGCGAGCGAGCCGTCCTCCCGCGACATCGCAGACGTCCCCGCCATCGAGATCGTCTCGACCGCGGCTCTGCACCTGATGAGCTCGGCCGCCGTGAACCTCGGCCTGGCGGAGGACCTGCCCGAACACGTCGACCTCGACGAGGCTCGGACGCTCATCGAGTCGCTCGCCGGTCTGGTCACCGCTGCCGCGCCGCGCCTTGGCCACCACCACGCCGCGCCGCTGCGGGACGGTCTGCGCAGCCTCCAGCTCGCCTTCCGCGAGGCCTCCGAGATCGAGGACCCGCCGGGCGAGGGCCCCGGCGAGAAGCTCACCGGTCCCGTCCGTCCCCACCGTCGCTGAGCCGCACCCACGCCCATCCGGCAGGGGACTCCACGAGCCGGTAGCCCTCGGCGAGCGATCGCAGGTCCTCCCCCTCGACGACCAGCAGCGCCGGTCCGGCGACGTCGACGAGCAGTGCGGCTGCGTCGTCGTGCACCGCGGCCTCGGCCGCCTGCCGCGCCGAGACCGGCACCGGGCGAGCCCGGGGGTTCCAGCGCTGCAGCGGTTCGTTCCCGGTGAAGGCCAGGAGAGCCAGACGGCCGTCCTTCCCTCGCATGAGCACCGCCGCCATGTCAGAGGTCTTGTCGTGCGCCAGCCCCTGCTCGTCGTGCTCCACCTCCCCCAGCACGGCGACCACCGGCACCAGGAGCCGGCTGTCCTGGAGCACGGCGATGGTGGGGTGGTGGAGCCGGTCGGGATCGGCGGCGTACGCCGACATGGCGGCGGCGACCTCGGGAGCCACGCCCCCGTCGTCGCCCCCGAAGCCCGGGTCAGGGATGGTGCGCATCCCGACAGTGTGCCAACGGCGAGACCTTGCGGGTTCCCGCGGGTGTGACAGGCTGGATGCGTGGGTTCCTTCGACAGCATCACGTGGCAGGCCCTGACCGTCATCCTGAGCCTGGCCGGCCTGGTGGGAACCGGTCTGCTCTGGCGTCTGCGGGGCCCCGTCGCCGGACTGCGGATGCTCGCCGTGGCACTGCTTCCCGCGGCGGCCTACCTGACCGGCACCCTCCGGCTGATCTGGGAGATCGGCGACGCTGTCGTGTCGTGGGCGGTCAGGTTCACCTTCAGCCCGACGGTATGGCTCGGCATCGGTCTGGCTGCGCTCGCCGTAGCGCTGTTCAGCATCGCCGGGGCGCTCCGTCGGCGGGGGGCGGGGGGCTCCCCCAGGGCCCACGAGAAGGAGCTGCCCGGCTCCCCGTCGAAGGCGCCGGCCAAGCCGAGAGGCACGAAGGCCGCGCAGCCCGCCGAGGACGACGACATGGCTGACATCGAGGCGATCCTCAAGAGGCACGGCATCTCGTGACCCACTGGCGGCGACGGGTCGCCGACGTCGCGGACCTCGTCGTGTGGGCCGCCCGGATGAAGGGGCCCACACTCGGGCGGGCTCGGCTCGTCTGCATCGACGGAAGGGCCGGGTCCGGGAAGTCCAGCCTCGGCTACGCCGTCCACGAGTCCGCGTCGGACGTGGGCTCCTCCGCCCTGGTCCACCTCGACGACCTGCTCGACGGGTGGGACGGCCTCGACCGGGTGGACGAGACCCTCCAACGGGAGGTGCTGAGTCCGATCAGTCAGGGGCGAGCGGGCGGCTACCGCCGCTACGACTGGCATCTCGCAAGGTTCGCGGAGGCGCACGTCGTGGAGCCGGTGGACCTCCTCGTGGTCGAGGGGGTCGGGTCGGGCGCCTCGTCGTACGCGTCCTGGATCACCCTGCTCGTGTGGGTCGACGCACCCGCGGAGCTCCGCGCCAGCCGTGGCATCAGCCGCGACGGAGAGTCGCTCCGGCCGCAGTGGTTGCGCTGGATGGCTGCGGAGGACGCACTCTTCGCCCGGGAACGCACCAGGGACCGCGCCGACGTGATCGTCGACGGCACCGGCGAGGCGGACCAGGCAGTCGTCCTCTGCTGAGAGGGCTCACCTCACCGTCTCGAGCGCCCGCCGGTCCGGGTTCGTGGCCTGCGTTTCCGGCTCCCTACGCCGGGACCGGGGGGCGACGACGATGGTGAGCGGAGCTGCGGCGATGGTCAGCCCGACGGCCGCGCAGCCCGCCGCGAGCGCCACCTCGGTCGGCGGCACCTGCCCGAGGAGCAACATGGTCGGCACGGCGAGCGCCAGTGCACCCGCGGCGAGGAGCGGCAGTGTCGCCGCGCGGGAGGTTGCGCGGAGGCGGGCCCGGCGGTCACGGTCCGTGGCCCCCAGAAGGTCAACGAGCACCTGCGGGACGAGCGCGGCGGCTATCGCGGCGTACTGCCACACCTGCTCGGTGTGCCCGGCCCGGTGGACGACGGCGGCTGCGAGGAGGACCATGGCCGCCGCCGCGACGTGTCTCGTCGCATGCCTGGTCAGCTGCTCGACGGTCGGTTCCGACGCCGGCCGGACCCTCTGGCGTCCTGTGCACGTGCGCGCGCACCGGACGAGGGCGCTCACCACCTGGTTCATCTGCCTGTGCCTTCTCTGCCTGGCTCCGGGAGCGGGTTCGGCTGACCACCTGAAGGTACGTGCGGGGCGCGGTGCGCGCGCCTGATTGCGACAAATCCCTCAGACCCGGGACCTTCGTCCCGGCGGCAGCCTCAGCGGCGGCCTCGTCCGGCCGCTCCTCCACCTCCGGAGAAGATCATCGAGAGCCCGATGACGTAGCCGAAGTCGTACCAGTTCCCGCTGTTGCGCACCTCGTAGATGTTCACGTCGTCGGTGAACAGCGAGATCAGGAACGTCACCGGGGTGATGAAGCCCTGCCAGAGACCGAGCCAGAACCCGGCCGGGTCCTTGCCGCCGTCGGTCGCGGGGTTCGGCCCGGCCGCGCAGGACGACAGGACCAGCACTGCCACGATCACGATCCCTGCGAGCAGCCACGTCTTCCGACTCATCCCAGGTCCCCCTTCCTCATGGCGGCCCGGCTGAGGCCCGGACGCCGGTGTGCTCCACGCTGTCCTTCGGGAGCCGCGCACGGACAGGGCCGTAGGTCACGCCGTGGGTGACCCGTTCGGGGCGACGGTGGCGATGTAGTCGGTGAAGCGCTTCTCCACCTCGAAGCCCGCCCGACGGTAGATCCCGAGCGCCCCGGTCGGGTTCTCGGAGTCGACGTCCAGCGAGGCCTCGTCGTACCCGGCGTCGCGATACGCGCGAAGGGCGTGGGCGAGAAGGGTGCTCGCCAGGCCGCGGCCGCGGTACTCGCGACGGGTCCCGACCTTGCCCACGTAGGCCTCCCGCCTGCCGGTCTGCTGCTGGTAGGCGTCGTACTCGTTGGTCTGGACGTAGGCCACGACCTCGTCGGGCTGCGTCGGGTCCACCACCACGAAGCTGACTCCGGGCCGGAAGTTGCGGCTCTCGGTGACCCACTGCTTCCACATCGAGTCCGACCACGGGGTGAAGTTCGGGTGGTCCACGAACGCCGCGTTGTGGGCCGCGTGCATGGCGGCCGCGTAGGAGTCGTCGTACCGCCGGAGCTCGAGTCCCTCGGGCACCATCGCCGCGGTCTCGGGCAGATCCGGGAGGTGGGCGCGCATGGTGAAGCCCCACCGTTCGGGACGCAGCCCGATGTCGGCCATGAGCTGAGCCTGGGCTGCGTTGTCGGACGGCCCGCTCAGGGTCAGCAGCGCGCTCAGCTGCGGGGGCCGCTCCCGGTGGGCCTCGAGCGCCCGGGAGTGCATCGCCTCGGCCAGCACGCTGCCGATCCCCTCGCCACGGTGGTCGGGTCGGACCACGCCGCTGAGGTGGATCTTCTGCACCTCCCCGGCGGCGGAGCGGGCGTAGACGCTGAAGTAGCCGACCATCTCCTCGCCAAGGAAAGCCCCGACGAGATCCTTGCTCGGCTCGATGTCGGGGTTGGCCATCTCCTCGGCGAGGTCGGCCTCGTTGTAGTGCTCGCCGGTTTCGTCGACCTTCTCGGCCTCCGCCAACAGGTGGTTCCAGGCGGGGATGTCGGCCGTGTCCAGGCCGCGCAGTGTCACGTCCACGCGACGAGAGTAGGGGCCCGACCGCCCCGCCCGCACCCGTATTACGAGGTCGGCGGTACGTAACCCGTCGGCTCGTCGCCGAGGTCGACGATCGCCGCGACCGGTCCCCCGCCGTCCGGCCCCTGGTGCGCGGCGGAGACCGAGACGAAGACCGCGGGGTCGCCGGTGACCGCCGCGGTCACTCCTCCGACACAGGCCTTGATCTGGCGGTGCCAGTGGACGTCGGAGTCGTCGAGCATCGCGTTGCGGCGTCCGTGGACGGTGCCGTCCTGGCTGACCTCGCACTTGAGGAAGACGTTCACGAGGCGTCCCTGGAGGTCGCTGGGGTGCGGCCGCTCGGGAAGGTCGAGCCCGGCGTCCTTGATCGACTCCCAGATCCCGTCCTGGTCGAGGGCGTCACGCATCACCGAGTGCCCGATGCGGTAGCGCCCGCCGACACCTCGGGCGTTGCCGACCACGACGACCTGTGCCTGGTCGAGCTCGACGCCGCTCGAGCACGAGGCGACGCTCGAGTAGAGCGAGCGGTCGTGCATGACCTGCTCGTCGGTCGGCATCTCGATCTCCCCGAGGGCGACGGCGATGCCGAGCGCGGTGCAACCGTTGGAGAGGTCCATGGACTCGTGGGTGTGCTCGGTCCACACCGTCTTGCCACGGCTCTTGGCGTCGCGGATGGTGTGGATCGTGAGCAGCGGCGTCTTGGTCTGCACGTAGTGGACGTCGGCGGGGTCGGTGATGCCGGCTCGACCCATCGCCTCCTCCACCGCGCCGGCGACCTTCTGCACCATCTCGACGCGTCCGATCTCCTCGGGCAGCAGCTGCTCGCTCATGGCGAACCCGACGGTGAGACGAGGCTCGTCGGTGGAGGGTGCCTGGTCCGCCGGAACCGTCGCGAAGACCGTGGCGTGAGGGCTGATCACGCCGTCGGTGCCACCGGACCACACGATCGGGATCTGCTTGACCTCCTCGGCTCTGCGGCTGCCCTTGTCCATCAGCACTTCCCGAAAGGCACGGTCGGCGATGATGCGCGTGTAGTCGTTCACCCCGCCGTTCCCCTCGGTCTTGCCGATCACGGCGATCACGCGGTCGGCCTCGAGCACGCCCTCGTCGATCAGGTCGGCGAGGCCGCTCGCGTCGGAGACGTTCAGGATCGGGACCTTGCGGACCTCGATGGGCTCTGGCATGGGTGACTACCTCTCTTCTCGGTCAGTTCTCATGGCTTCTGTGTGCGACCGGCTCACTCGGGCACCACGACCGTCCCGCGTGCGCCGGCTGCTGCCTCGGTGATCCGGTCCAGGCTGGTGATGACGGCGTACCTGCCGCCCTTCTCCACGAACCGGCAGGCGGCGTCGACCTTGGGCCCCATCGAGCCGCTGGCGAAGTGACCAGCACTCGCCAGGGACCTCAGCCCGTGGACGGACACCCGTTCGACGGGCACGGCGTCGGGTGTCCCGTAGTGCAGGACCGCGTTGGGCACGTCGGTGGCGATCACGAGCACGTCGGCGTGGACGGCGCGGGCGAGGAGCGCAGCGCCGAGGTCCTTGTCGATCACCGCCTCGACACCGGCCAGCGTGCCGTCGTCCCGGCGGACGACAGGGATCCCCCCGCCGCCGTTCGCGACCACGACGAAGCCCCCGTCGATCAGCGTCGTGGCGGCGAGGGCGTCGACGATCTCCAAGGGCTCGGGCGACGCGACGACGCGCCGCCACCCCTTCTCGCCGCGGTCCTCCCAGGTCTCGCCGTGCTCCACCAGGAGCGCGGCCTCCTCGGCAGGCAGGAACCTGCCGATCGGCTTGGTCGGACGCGTGAAGCCCGGATCGGCGGAGTCGACGAGCGTGCGGGTCACGACGGTCGCGGTCCGCCGCTCACACCCCCGCTCGGCCAGAGCGGCGTCGAGCGCGTTCATCAGGATGAACCCCAGCGTCGCCTGCGTCTGGGCGCCACACCAGTCGAGAGGCACCGGTGGCACGACGGCCGCGGCCAGCTCGTTCTTCACCAGGAGGTTGCCCACCTGGGGGCCGTTGCCGTGCGTGACCACGACCTCGACGTCCTGGCACACGAGTTCCGCCACCGCGGCCATGGCGACCGCGGCCGCCGCGATCTGGTCCTCGGGCCCCGCGTGGCCGTCACGGGAGGTCATCGCGTTGCCGCCCAGGGCGAGCAGGACCCTCACAGCCAGTCCACCTCCGCTGCGGCCTCTCCGGCGGCGAGCCGTGCGTAGCCGGGCCCCCGGTCGAAGAACGGCGCGTCCGGCCGCTCGGAACGCATCTGCTCGCGCAGCCGGTCGCTGGCGGATGCGTCGACGACCGGCTCCTCCGGCGTACCGGTGACCACCGTGCCGTAGTCGGTCAGGGCGCTCTCCATGGACACCTTCCCCCACAGCACGTCGCGGGCCACCTCGTCGTACGGACGGTCCAACGGGTCCCCCCAACCGCCGCCGCCGGTCGTGCGGATGCGGATCACCTCACCGGCGGAGACGGGCTCGGCGTCGGCGAGGGCGTCGACCTCGCGCTCGTTCGGGCCGCCGGGGTCCACCACGACGGAGAACGGCCTTCCCGCGCGGCCGCCCTTCACCCCCCAGCAGGACAGGATCGAGCGGTCGGCGATGGACATGAAGTGCGCGTCCTCGAGCATCCGGATGTGCTTCTCGTAGCCGAGGCCGCCGCGGTACCGACCGGCGCCGCCGCTGTCGACCGCGAGGCCGAGCCGCTCCACCACGAACGGGAACCGCGACTCGGAGAACTCCGTAGGGAGGTTCCGCGAGTCCGGCACGACGTGGATCGTGTCCTCGCCGTCCGCGTAGTAGCGCCCGCCGGAGCCTCCGCCGAGGACCTCCCGCATCAGGTACGGCTCCCCGTCCTTGTCCCGGCCGTAGACCCCCGTGTAGCGGATGGTCTCCTGGTCCGCCGGCATCCTGCCGTCGACTGCCTTCGCCACCACCCCCGCCAGGACGCCGAGCAGCCGCAGGATGACGAACGTGCGGGCGTTCGTGGGCGCGGGGAACTCGGGCGTGAGCAGCGTGCCCTTGGGCGGGAAGCGCATCTCGATCAGGGGCACGACGCCCTCGTTGACGTCGAGCTGGGCCATCCGCTCCGGGCTGTCGGCGAGGTTGCGCAGGATCGGGGCGAGCCACTTCTTGAGGAAGTTGCCGTCGGCGTAGTCACCGCAGTGGTTGATCGGCCCCTTCGCCTGGGGAGCCGTGCCGTGGAAGTCGATCACGAGACGCTCCCCGCCCGGGTCGTCCGCGCCTGTGCGGGTGAGCGTGATCCGCTGGGTGTGCAGCCGCGGCTCGTCGACGCCGTCGTGCTCGGCGTAGTCCTCCCAGACGTAGGTGCCCTCGGGGATCTTGGACAGGATCTCGCGACGGAAGGTCGCGGTGGTCTTGTCGAGGACGGCGTCGAAGCAGGCCTCCACCGTCTCCTTGCCGTAGCGGGCGAACAGCTCCCCCATCCGTCGCGCGCCCATGAGGCACGCCGAGCACTCGGCGTCGAGGTCGGCCGCGAGCGAGTCGGGCATCCGGGAGTTACGGGTCATGATCTTCAGCGCCTGCTCGCACGGCACGCCCTGGTCCCACAGCTTGATCGGAGGGACCATCAGGCCTTCCTCGAAGACGCTCGTGGCGTTGCTCGGCATGGACCCCGGCACGGCGCCGCCGATGTCGTCGTGGTGCCCGAAGGCCTGCACGAAGGCGACCACCTCCGGGCCGTCGCCGCTGTCGTGGAAGACCGGCGCCGTGACGCAGAGGTCGGGGAGGTGGCCGATGCCGCCCTCGGAGAGGTAGACGTCGTTGTGGAAGAAGACGTCGCCGGGCCTCATCGTCTCGATCGGGTAGTCGCGCACGACCGGGTGCACCAGGGCGGAGTAGGACCGGCCGGTGAGCTTGCGCAGGTGCCGGTCGTGGATGCCCGCGCGGTAGTCGTGGGCGTCGCGGATCATCGGCGACCTGCTGGTCCGGCCGATGGCCGTCTCGACCTCGAGCTCGACAGAGGCCAGGTAGCCCTCGACGATCTCGACCAGGACCGGGTCGGGCGCGGTGCCCTCGGTGAGGCGGTAGGGAGCCGTCCCCCCGGCCTGCGGCCGCCGGTCGAGTGCACTCATGACGCGCTCCTTGTGATGAGCAGGTTGCCGTACCGGTCCACGCGGGCGGTGAACCCTGGATGCAGCGGCACCGTGGAGCTGAACTCCTCGAGCACCGCCGGACCGTCCACGACGTCGCCGGCCCCTAGCCGGGCGCGGTCGTAGACGGGGGCCTCGGCCCAGTCGTCGAAGAAGACCTCGCGAGTGCCCGTGCGGGCGCTCTCCGCGCCGGCGCCGGCAGGCACCTCCCGGATCTCGGGCTTGCGGATCGGCCCGATGCCGGTCACGCGCAGGTTGACCCACTCGACCTCCTGGCGCGGGTCGTCGCGGAAGTCGTAGCCGTAGAGCGCGAGGTGCTCGTCGTGGAACCGGCGGGCGACCATGTCGAACGTCTCGGTGCCCACCTGACCGACCGGGACCTCGACGCGGACCTCGTAGGCCTGGCCGTAGTAGCGCACGTCGGCGGTCCGCGCGAAGAGGCGCTCCTCGGCCGGGAAGCCCTCCCGGGCGAGCGCCCCATCGGCCTTGGTCGCGAGGTCGTCGAAGCCTGCCTGGACCGCGGCGGGGTCGAGCGTCGAGTGCCGAGCGACCGCGGTCTGCACGTAGTCGTTGCGGACGTCCACGGTGAGCAGGCCGTATGCCGAGAGGTTCCCCGGGTTGGTGGGCACGAGGACTCCTTCGAGGCCCAAGATGTCGACGAGCCTGCACGCGAGGAGCGAGCCGGAGCCGCCGAAGGTCACCATCGTGAAGTCGCGGACGTCGAGGCCGCGGTTGACGGTGATCTGCCGCAGGGCGTTGGCCTGGTTCCACGCCGAGATCTCCAGCACGCCCGTGGCGCAGGCCTCGAACGTGAGCCCGAGCTCCTCGGCGAGCTTGGTCATCCCCGCCCTGGCCGCGTCCCGGTCCAACGAGACCTCTCCGCCGAGGAGGTGCGGCGGGATCCGGCCGAGCAGGAGGTGCGCGTCGGTGATGGTCGGCTCGGTGCCTCCGGTGCGGTAGCACATGGGGCCGGGGTCGGCCCCAGCGGAGCGCGGACCGACCTTGAGCGTCCCCTCCGGCGAGACCCACGCGATGGAGCCGCCTCCGGCGCCGACGGTGACCACGTCGATCATCGGGATCTTGCTCGGGAAGGCCCCGATGTGTCCCTCGGTGGTCAGGGTGGGCTTCCCGTCGATCACGACGGTGACGTCGGTCGACGTACCCCCGCCGTCGCAGGTGACCACCTGGGGGAAGCCCGCCTTCTCCGCGACCACCGCGGCCCCGAGCGCACCCGCGGCAGGGCCGGAGAGCACGGTGGTGATCGGCTGGTGGACCACCTCCTCCGCCGACAGGACGCCGCCGTTGGACTTCATCACGTAGAAGGGCACGCTGCCGCGCTCCTCGCCGGCGAGCTCGACGAGCCCGCTGAGGTGCCGGCCGATGTTCTCGACGTAGCGCCGGATGTTCGGCTTCACCGCGGCGTCGACGAGGGTGGTGACGCTGCGCTCGTACTCCCGGTACTCCCTCAGCACCTCGCTGGAGATCGAGACGGTCGCCTTGGGGTGCTCGCGCAGCAGGACGTCGCGCATGGCCCGCTCGTGCTCGTCGTCGGCGTAGGAGTGCAGGAAGCAGACCCCGAGCGTGTCGATCCCCTGGTCCCGGAACCAGCGTGCGACGGCGACCGCGCCCTCCTCGTCGAAGGGCCGGATCTCGGACCCGTCGACGGCAAGCCGGCCGCCGACGGTCTTCACCCGGTGGGCGGGCACGATCCGGTCCGGCTTCACCCAGAAGTAGGAGTTGCCGTACCCGTCGGGTACCGACTGGCGGGCGATCTCCAGCATGAACTCGTAGCCCTCGGTGGTGATGAAGCCGAGGTTCTCGACCTTGCCCTCGAGCAGCTTGTTGGTCGCCACGGTGGTGCCGTGGCTCACCGCGCTGATCGACTCGCCGCCGAGCCCGAGGGCGTCGAGGACCTTGTGCACCCCGGCCATGAAGCCCCTGGCCGGGTCGTCGGGTGTCGACGGGGTCTTGGTCGTCGCCATCTCCCCCGAGTCCTCGTCGACGGCGACCACGTCGGTGAACGTGCCACCGGTGTCGATGCCGATCCGGACCCTTCTCGCGACGGGGGTCGTCGTCATGGTTGCTCCTGCCTGATCCGCGGGCGACGCTCGCCGGACCGGTTGACCTGCTCGAAGGCGTGGGCGATCTCCAGCAGCCGGCGTTCCTGGTTGGGGGCCGCGACGAGCTGGACGCCCACCGGCCAGCCCTGCGGTGTGAAGCCGGCGGGGACCGAGATGGCCGGGCACCCGGTCACGGTGATGAAGTACGCGGAGCGCATCCAGTCCAGGTACGTCGCCTGGACCTCGCCGTTGATGTCGGACGGATACTCCTCCTCGGCGCTGAACGGTGGGACCTGGCTCACCGGCAGGAGCAGGACGTCGTGCTCCTCGAAGAAGGCCCGGACCCGCTCGGCGAGGCGGGTGCGCAGCTCGTAGGCACGTGCGACGTCAGCGCCCGAGAGTGCGGCTCCCGCCCTGATGTTGTCGGCCAGCGAGCGCTTGAACGCCTCGGGCCGCCGCTCGAGCATCGCGCCGAAACGGTGCTGGAAGTGCCAGGCGCGCAGTGTCCGGAAGACCTGGTCCGCGCCGGTCATGTCCGGGTGGGCCTCGGTCACGTGCGCTCCGGCCGCGACGAGCGGCTCCGCCTGGGCGCGCACTACGTCAGCGACGGTGTGGTCCACGGCGAACGAGCCGCCCAGGTCCACCGACATCGCGACCCGCACACCATCGAGCACGGCGTCCAGCGGCGGCGCGAACCTGCTTCCGGGCGTCTCGAGGGACAGCGGGGCGCGGGTGCTCGGACCGGCCACGACCGAGAGCAGCAGCGCGAGGTCCTCGACGTTGCGCGCCATCGGCCCACTGACCGACGTCAGCTCCCAGGCGTTGATGCTCGGCCACGTCGGGACCCTCCCGACGCTCGGACGCAGTCCCACCACGTTGCAGAAGGACGCCGGGTTCCGCAGCGAGCCGCCCATGTCACTGCCGTCGGCCAGCGGCACCATGCCGCTCGCCAGCGCCGCGGCCGCACCTCCGCTCGACCCGCCGGCGGACCGGTCCAGCGCGTAGGGGTTCAGGGTGGTCCCGAAGACCGTGTTGAAGGTGTGCGAGCCCGCCGCCCACTCCGGCACGTTCGTCTTGCCCATCACCACGACGCCCGCGGCGCGGATCCGCTCGACGACCAGGTCGTCGCGCCGGGACACGTGGTCCGCGCGCAGTGGCGAGCCGAAGGTCGTCGGCCACCCGGCCACCTCGTGGGTGTCCTTGAACGCGACCGGAAGGCCGTGCAGCGGACCGACCGGTCGTCCGGCCGCGTGCGCCTCGTCGGCCTCGGCCGCCTGGTCGCGGGCGCGTTCCGGGTCGAGACTTACGATCGCGTTGACCGCAGGGTTCGTCTCCTCGATACGGCGCAGGTGCATCTCGAGGAGCTCGCGAGCCGACACCTCCTTCGCCGCTACGGCGGCGGCCATCGCCCGGGCGCTGCTGTAGACGTCGAGGTCGGTCACGGAGGGCACCTGCCCGCTCACCCTCGGCGCCGGCCGGCCACCCAGGCACCAACGAGGACACCTGCGAGGGCCGACGCGGCGCCGAGGACCACGCCGGTGACGAAGCCCGGCTGTGCGCCCGCGGCCGGGCGGGCCGGAGCCGTGAAGACCTGGCCGGCGGCGGGGGCGGCCGGGCCGCTCGGGGTCGGGGCGCCAGCCCTCACCTCCGCGGGGGCGGCCGGTGCCGCGGCGGTCGGCAGACCCGCGAGGAGGCTGTCGACGTTGCCGAAGAACTCGTCGGCCATCTTCTTCGAGACACCGGTGAGCATCCGCTGGCCCACGCCCCCGATGGTCCCGCCCACCACGGCGTCGGCGTCGTAGCTGAGGGAGGTGCCGCCGTCGGGTCCCTCGTCGAGCATCACGAGCACCTCGGCGCCGATCGTCCCGGGAGCCCCCGCTCCTTGCGCGTGCATCCGGAAGGACACGGGCTCCTCGTGGTCGGTCAGGCGGACCTCCCCGTCGTACACGCCCTTGATCGCGCCGACCCCGGCAGCGACCGTCATCTTGTACGCGTCGCCGCCGAGCGCCTCGAGCTGGGTGCACCCGGGAATGGCCTGCACCAGCACGGCCGGGTCGTTGAGCGCGCGCCACACGTCCTGCGGGGGCGCCTGCAGGACGGACGTGCCGGAGACCTTCATCGTGTCTGACCCTCTCGGTTCTTCTTGCGTAGGTGGAACAGCTCGCTCGGCGAGATCGGCATGCTTCGAATCGCGATCCCCTCTGCGTCCTCGATGGCCGAGGCGATCGCCGCGGACCCGGGGATCACCCCCGCCTCCCCCGCTCCCTTGACCCCGAGCGGGTTGAGCGGCGACGGCGTCTCGAGGTGGTCGATCTCGACGGTGGGGACCTCGGAGGCGTAGGGCATGAGGAAGTCCATGAACGACGCGTTCAGGAGCTGGCCGTTGGGGTGGTACTCCATGCGCTCGTAGAGCGCACCGCCCACGCCCTGGGCGACGCCGCCGTGGATCTGCCCCTCGATGATCAGCGGGTTGATGATGGTGCCGCAGTCGTGCACCACGCAGTAGCGCAGGATCTTGATCTCCGCCGTCTGGGGGTCGGTCTCCACCACCACCGCGTGCATGCCGTTCGCGAACGTCGACCGGATCGGCGAGTAGAAGTCGCTGCCCTCCAGCCCGGGTGCGTCGCCGGCGTCGACCGGCGGCCGGTTCGGGTCCGCCGCCGAGGCGAACTGGGTCGCACGCTGGGAGGCCTCGTCGAAGGCGTAGCGCAGGGGGTTCGACAGCACCGCGACCGCACCGAGGTCGATGGAGGAGGACTCCCCCGGAGAACCCTTGACACGGACGTGTCCGTCGACGATCTCGAGGTCCTCCTCGGACGCCTCGAGCGCCTCGGCGGCGATGCTCAAGGCCTTGGCCCTGACCTTGCGCGCAGTGAGGGCGACCGCGCTCCCGCTCATCACGGCGGTGCGCGAGGCGAAGGTGCCCACGGCGTACTTGAACCTGCGGGTGTCCCCGGTGGTCACCCTGATCCGCTCGAACGGGACACCGAGCTCGTCGGCCACGATCTGCGCGAGCATCGTCTGGTGCCCCTGGCCCTGGGTGGTCAGCCCGGTGGAGACCACGACGGTGCCGTCGGTCTCGACCCGCACGTGTCCGCCCTCGTACGGGCCGACGCCGGTGCCCTCGACGTAGCAGGCCAGGCCGATGCCGACGGTCCGTCCCTCGGAGCGCGCCTGCTCGCGGTAGGCCTCGAACTCCTCCCAGCCGACGAGCTTCTTCAGCTTGTCCAGCGAGGCGGGGAAGTCACCCGAGTCGTAGACCAGCGCGCGACCGTCCTGGAAGACCAGACCCTGGTCGTAGGGCATCTCCTCGGGGCCGATGAAGTTCCGCTCCCTGACGACGGCGCGGTCCAGACCCAGGTCGTCGGCGATGGCGTCCATCGTCCGCTCCATCACGAAGCAGCCCTGGGGCCGGCCCGCTCCGCGGTACGGCGTCACGATCACCGTGTTGGTGTAGAGGCTCTGGAACTCGACGCGGTAGACCCCGGGCTTGTAGGGGCCGAGCAGCTGTGTAGAGGTGATGATCGGGACGATCAGGCCGTACGGCGTGTAGGCGCCGTTGTCGTGCCAGAACCTGACCGACAGGCCGAGGAGGCGCCCCTCGTCGTCGTAGCCGACCCGCACCTTGTGCAGCTGCCCCCGCTCGTGGGCGCTGGAGACGAAGTGCTCCCGTCGGTCCTCGGTCCACTTCACCGGGTGGTCGAGCCGTACGGCGGCCCACGGGACGAGGACCTCCTCCGGCCAGGGGTGGACGATCTTCACCCCGAACCCACCGCCGACGTCCGGCGTGACCACCTCGACCCGGTCGACAGGCAGTCCCAGCTTCGCGGCAACCGCCTGACGCACGCTGGTCGAGGTCTGGGTGGACGTGTGCACCAGCAGTGAGCGGTCGTCGGGGTCCCACTCCGCGAGGACGCCCTTGCCCTCCATCGGCATCGATGCGCTTCGCTCGATCGCCAGGTCGAGCTCGAGCCGGTGCGGCGCGGCGTCCACGGCGGCGTCGGCGTCACCGGTCTCCTGCACCATGACGGCGGCGACGTTGCCGGGCACGTCGTCGTGCACCAGGTCGACGGCCGCCCTGGCGGCTTCCACGCCGACGACCGCCGGCAGGAAGTCGTACTCCACGACGATCCGCGAGGCGGCGTCCTCGGCGATGTAGCGGTTCTCCGCGACGACCATGGCGATCGCCTCCCCGACGTGGTTGACCTCGTCGCGTGCCAGCGCGTACGGCGTCCGGCCGTGGGTCAGGGTCGAGTGCGGGATCAGCAGGGGCAGCGGCTCACCCACCCGGCTCGCCGTGTCCGCCTCGAGGTCCTCGTAGGTGTAGATCGCGACGAGCCCTTCGACGTCGAGGGCTTCGCTGACGTCGATGTCGAGGATCCGGGCGTGCGCGTGCGGGCTTCGCACGAACGCCGCCTCGTAGGCGTCGTGTCCGAGGTCGTCGAGGTAGCGACCGTTGCCGGTCACCAGACGAGGGTCCTCGCTGCGCGGGATGCGCGCGCCGAACATCTTGGTGGTCATGTGCCCGCCCCGCCGATCGCGCCTGACCCTCCGGTCGACCCCGGACCGCCGGTCGACCCCGGACCGCCGGTCGGGCTCGTCGAGGCCCGCAGCTCGGCTGCGCGCTGTACCGCGGCGACGATGTTCTGGTAGCCCGTGCATCGGCACAGGTTGCCCGAGATCGCCTCTCGCGCCTCGACTTCGGAGGGGTCGGGGTTCTCGTCGATGTAGGCGGTAATCGTGGTTATGAAGCCGGGGGTGCAGAAGCCGCACTGCAGGCCGTGGCAGTCCTGGAACGCCTGTTGCACCGGACCCATGCCACCCTCCGCGTTGCAGCAGCCCTCGACCGTCGTGATCTCGGACCCCTCGAGCGACACGGCGAACACGAGGCAGGAGCGCACCGGTCGTCCGTCGACGAGCACCGTGCAGGCGCCGCAGACCCCGTGCTCGCAGCCGACGTGGGTGCCGGTCAGGCGCAGGTCGTGCCGGAGGGCGTCCGACAGGAGCCGGCGCGCGGGGACCTCGAGCTGGCGGGGGCTCCCGTTGACCCTGAACGCCACCGGGACCAGGGCCTCCCTCGTCATCACGCCACCTCCTCGCCGCGACGGGTGACCACGGCGGCGGCGTACGCCTCGTCGAGGACGCGGGCGGTGAGCACGTGTGCGAGGTGGCGGCGGTACTCGGCGCTGGCGTGGATGTCGTCCTCCGGGTCGATCTGGGCGTCGAGCAGGTCGCGGACCGCCGCCTCCTGGAAACCTCCACCGCTACCGGTCACGGCCCCCGCGAGGTCGACGAGCACCGGTCCGGCCCCGACACTGATCAGCGCCGCCCTGGCCGCGGTGACGGCGTTGTCCCCGTCCGTGGTCACCACTGCGCCGACACCGCACATGGCGTAGTCGCCGTGGCGCCTGGCGAGCTCGTGGAAGGCGGTCCCGCTCCCGTGTGGTGGGCGGGCGAACGTCGCGGCGACGGCCAGCTCGTCGGCGGTCGTCGACGACTCCATCGGGCCGACGAAGAACTCCGCGGCAGGCACCGATCTCGTGCCTCGTGAGCTCCGGAGCTCCACAGACCCGTCGAGGAGCACGAGGACCGCCGGCATCTCCGCCGCGGGGTCCGCGTGGACCAGGCTTCCGACGGTGGTTCCGCGGTTCCTGATGGTCGGGTGGGCGACGTGGACCAGCGCCTGCCGGATGAGGGGTATGGCGGCGTGGGCCCCGTCGTGGAGCTCCACGTCCCGATGGCGCACCGTCGCACCGACCCGGACCGTGCGCTCCTCGACCTCCACCCGGTCGAGCCCGGCGACGTGGTTGATGTCGACCAGGTGTTCCGGCGCCGCCAGTCTCATCGACATCAGCGGCACCAGGCTCTGGCCGCCCGCGAGGACCTTCCCCGTCGCCCCCAGGGCTCCCAGCATCTCGACGGCCTCGTCGATCGTGCCGGGACGGTGGTAGGTGAACGGGGAAGGCTTCACGGGCTTCTCTCAGACGTAGGAACTACTTCTCGTGTCGCTCTTGCGGCGGGATCTCCTCCTCCGCCTGGACTCCGGGGCGCTCGACGACGATGAGCGAGACGTCCTCCTTCAGGTTCGCCGGCGCGACGGCCCTCGCGAGGTGGTAGCCGACCAGGGTGACGATCGTGCCCAGCGCGATGCCGGAGAGGGTGAAGTCCTCGGTGATGGACAGCGAGGTGTCGCCGATGGCGATGATGATTCCGGCGGCGACGGGGACAAGGTTGACCGGGTTGGCGAAGTCGACCCGGTTCTCCTTCCAGATCTTCGCTCCGAGCAGGCCGATCATGCCGTAGAGGACCACGGTGATCCCGCCGAGGACACCCCCTGGAGTTGCTGCGACGAGGGCACCGAACTTCGGGGAGAAACCGAAGAAGATCGCAACGCCGGCGGCCACGAAGTAGGCGGCTGTCGAGTACACCCGTGTTGCCGCCATGACGCCGATGTTCTCGGCGTAGGTGGTGGTCGGTGATCCACCCACGGCGCTGGTGATCATGGTGCCGACACCGTCGGCTCCGATGGCGCGCCCCATCACGGGGTCGAGATCCCGGTCGGTCATCTCCGCGACTGCCTTCACGTGCCCGGTGTTCTCGGCGATCAGAGCGATCACAGCCGGCAGCACCAGCAGCACGAAGGTGATGTTGAAGCTCGGCATGTGCCAGCCGACCTCTGCCAGGTTCCCGGCGTTGGTCTGGTTGCCAACGAGCCCCTCCGCCGTCTGACGGGGGAACCCGAACCAGTCGGCCGACCTGACTTGGTCCCAGTTGATACGGAAGTGCGTGGTCTCCTCCCCCGCGGTCGGGTCGAGGGAGGTGATCTGGCCGAAGACGGTGTCGAAGAGCCACGAGACCACGTAGCCGAAGATCAGGCCGAGGAAGATCGCGATGCGGCCGAGGAACCCACGGACGCCCACAGCGACGACGATGACGAAGAACATCGTCAGGAGGGCGACCCACTGGTCCTGGGGCCAGTAGATGTCCGCGACCACCGGAGCGAGGTTGAAGCCGATGAGCATGACCACGGCGCCGGTCACCACGGGCGGCAGCACCGCGTGGAGCACCCGCGTGCCGGCGACGTGGATGAGCAGACCCACGATCGCCAGCACCGCGCCGGCGATCAGGATCGCGCCGGTGACGTCCTGCGGTCCCGCGCCCTCCTGCGAGTAGATGGCGGCCGCACCGCCGACGAAGGCCGCAGAGGTACCCAGGTAGCTCGGGACCTTGCCCTGCACGATGAGCAGGAAGATGATCGTCGCGACACCGCTCATCATGATCGCGAGCTGAGGGTTCAGCCCCATGATGATCGGGAAGACGAACGTCGCCCCGAACATGGCTACGACGTGCTGGGCACCGAGTCCGACCGTCCTGCCCCACGAGAGGCGCTCGTCCGGCGCCACCGCGGCACCCGGAGGGGGCGTCTTGCCCTCGTAGACGACTTTCCAAGAAAACAGCGACATCGGAGGCCTCCTGGCCGACACTCGCCGCCCCCGGGGGACGACGCATCCGGGTGGCCCTGGGGACGCGGGCCAAGCCTCACTGTGCACCAGCGGAAGCGAGACACGCATCACACTCGCGGCAAAACAGATGCCGAATCCCGAGGGTTTCCTTGGTAGGAAGTTGCCAACCGGCTCAGGCGCTGCGCATCGTGACGATCCGCAGCGCGAGCCCGAGGTCCATGCGCAGGTGCGGGTCTTTGGTGAACGGGCCGACCACACGCTCGAGCTTGCCGATGCGGTAGCGCAGGGTGTTGTAGTGGAAGTGCAGCCGCCGGGCCGTCTCGGCGACGTTGAGGTTGGTGTCGAGGAGCACCTGCAGCGTCTGCCGGAGGTCTCCGGCCTCCTCGCTGGGCGCCGCGAGCTCGCCGAGGGTCTCTTCGACGAACCGGTCGAGCTCGCCGGCGTCCTCGATCAGGCTGAGCAGACGGAAGACGCCGAGGTCGTCGAAGTACGTGACCGCCCTCGTCCCATGGAGCTGCCGGCCGACCCGCAGTGCCTTGCGGGCCTGCTCGTACGCCGCCGGGAGCCCGTCGACGTGCGCAACCGGGCGGCTGATCCCCGTCGCGAAGGGCCGGCGACCGCCCCCGCCGTCGCCCGCGACGCCGGTGAGGACGGGGTCGACGACCTGGGCAGGCGATGCTCCGGCGACGAGAGGGAGCAGGGCGACCACCTCGGAGGCGAACCCCACCACGGGCACGCTGGGATCCTGTCGCACGACCACACTCAACCAGGCGGCCTCGAAGCGCTCGAGCTCCAGAGGGCCCTCGTAGCCGAGGGTCATCGGCGGGGCGTCCTCGGTCTCGAGGGCTGCGACGACCACGACCATCGGCCGTGCCATGTCCCAACCCAGCGCGCGGGCGTGAGCGAGGACGTCATCGGTGCCCCCCGCCCGGCCGGACAGCGCGTCACGGAGGAAGTCGCCGCGGTACTTGCTCTCGACCGCCGTGATCGCGATCTCCTTGGTGAGCGAGACCGCCGCGACCGTGGCGGCGCGGCCGAGGACGGTCAGATCCACCCGCGACATCACCCGCCCGGGGTGGAAGACGACCAGGCGGCCGTGGTCGATCCGGCCGCCCTCGATGGCCACGACCGCGTGAGTGCCGGAGAGCCCTTCGACCTGGTGGATCCCGACCGAGGACACCTCCGTGCGGAACCTGCCGCTCGGGTGGAACGCCCGGGACTCCTTGACCCTGACCAGGTGGTCCGCGTCGCCGGCCTCGGCGAGGATCCTTCCGTCGGCCGTGGTGATCATCGCGACGCCGGAGAAGAGCTTGCTGACGCTCGCCGCGACGTCGGCCACGCCACCGCCGCTGAGCACGATGTCGACGAGCTGCCGCTGCACCTCGTCGCTTCGTTCGAGCACCGAGGCCCTCTCGCTCACCACGTTGGTGAAGACCTGCGTGAGCACGTCGTCGAAGGCAACCCGGTCGGGGACGAGGATGAGGGGGAGGCCGCGCTGGTCCGCCTCGGCGAGCATCTCCTCGGGCAGCGACTCGAGGTAGCGGTGCAGCTTCACCGCGAGGGCGGAGACACCGCGGTCGTCGAGGTCCGCGACCAGCTCCGCGAGGCCGGTGCCGACCTCACGCAGGGGGTACCCAGTGGTCAGCAGCAGGGCCTCGGGGCGCACCCAGGCGACGATGTCGGGGACCTCCATGACGTTCGCCCCACGGACGACCCGGTCCAGCCCGCGCGCGCCGGCGAGCACCTCGGCCCCCGAGAACGCCGGCAGCATCAGCATCCGCTCGACGCTCATGGCCGAGCCGACCGGGGCCGGGTCGCCGGTTGGCAACTCCGGGGCACCCGGGCCCCGATCGTTGGCAACATTTCCCATGCACCGGACGCTACCGGACTCCCTATCGTCGGAGGGTGCCTTCCCGAGAGCTCCGCTGTGCCGCCTCCTCGCTGGTGGCGGTGCTGCTGGACGGGCCGGAGAGCTCCCTCCAGGAGGTCGCGAGGACCCGGGTCAGCGTGCACTACGAGACCAGCTCCCCACGGGTGCCGGTGCTCAGTGTGGCCACGCCGTCCGCCGTACGCCTGCCGGCCTCGATCGTGGCTTCCACGCTCCCCCCACCGGGCCCTGCCACCGTGGGGTCGGGGCGGCTGGCGCACGAGTCGTCGACCTGGCGGGTCAGCCGCTGGTGGCGTCCAGACCGGCCGGTCGGGCTGGTCCCGGCGCGAACCGACCTCTCGGGCCTGGTCCCGGACGTCGCGCAGGCGTCCGGTGTCCCCGCGGTGGCCCCGGCGTACGACGGGCTGCGCCCGACGGCGCTCGTCGGACGGGGTCCGGGCCTCACACCGGCGGGTGACGACTTACTCGCCGGCGCGCTGGTCGCGGCCCACGCCACCTCCGACCCCCGGCTGGCACGCTGGCGTGCGGCCACGCTGCGCACGCTCGGAAGCACCAGGACGACCGCGGTGTCCCGGGCCCTGCTCCACCACGCCTGCGACGGCTATGCGACGCCTGAGCTCGCGGGGTTCCTGGTCGCGGTCTGCGCGGGCGGCGACGTGGTCGCGGCCCGGGCCCGGCTGCTCGCGGTCGGGCACGTCTCCGGGGCAGGCTTGATGACAGGCGCCCTGCACACCCTCACCACCCACCGCCTCGAAGGAGCAGCGTGAGCAAGACACTCCAGGTCCGTCACGGCGGCTATGTCGACTCGGTCACCTTGATGCAGGTCAGCAAGACGGTCTCCGGGTCCCTCGGCGTCACGGCCGCTCTGGTGGCGATGGCCACCGAGCTCAACCTCGACCTCGCCGCGTCGATGGGTTTCGACATGCCCGAGCGAACCTCTCCCAACGAGATGCTCGTGGCGGTGGAGGCGGCCGACGACGAGTCGCTCGCGACAGCGCTGGACCTCGTGGATGCGGCACTCCGGGAAGCGGCCTCACCGGCGCCCACGACGTTCGGCGCGGCTCCCCCGCCGGTCACGGTCGGGGCGGCCGCCCGAGGCAGTGCGGCGACGGTCGCGCTGGTCTCGACTCCAGGCGAGTACGCCTTCGCCGACGCCGTCGACGCGGTGGACGCGGGCCTGCACACCATGCTGTTCAGCGACAACGTGCCGTTGGGGCAGGAGATTGCGCTCAAGCGGTACGCCGAGGAGCCCGGTGTGCTGGTGATGGGACCCGACTGCGGCACCGCTGTCATCGCCGGTGTGGGGCTGGGCTTCGCGAACGTCGTCCGTCCCGGCCCCGTCGGCATCGTCGCGGCGTCGGGCACGGGGGCGCAGCACCTGATGACCCTGCTGGACCACGCCGGGGTGGGTGTCAGCCACTGCCTCGGCGTCGGCGGGCGGGACCTCTCGGCCGAGGTCGGAGCCATGTCGACCCTGCGCGCGCTCGACCTGCTGGCCGCCGACGGCTCCACGGACCTGGTCGTGGTGGTCTCCAAACCGCCGGACGCCCAGGTCGCGGACCGCCTGGAGCGCCGGGCACAGGAGCTCGGCAAGCCGGTCGTCTTCGCGCTGCTCGGCCCGGGCCGCGCCGATCTCACCGCAGCCGCCGAGCGTGTCGTCACCGCAGTCGGCGGAACCTGGCAGAGACCTTCGTCGACGCCCGGCTCCGTCGCGTCCGGACGGTCCGGCGGCTACCTGCGGGGGCTGTTCGCGGGAGGCACCATGTGCCAAGAGGCCATGCTGCTCGCCGCCGAGCGCGTCGGCCCTATCGCCTCGAACACCCCGCTCGCCGGTGGCCGTCCGGTCGACGACCAGATGCGTTCGGACGGGCACACGATGATCGACTTCGGCGACGACCGGCTGACCCGCGGACGACCGCATCCCATGATCGACGGCTCCATCCGGGTCGAGCGCCTGCACGCCGAGGTCGAGGATCCCACCGCCGGGGTGGTGCTCCTCGACGTGGTCCTGGGCCTCGGAGCCGCCCTCGACCCGGCCGGTGAGCTCGCCCCCGCGATCTCGGCCGCCACCGCGGCCGGGCTTCCGGTCGTGGCAGCCGTCGTCGGCGCCAAGGACGACCCGCAGGGCCTCGAGAGCCAGATGGACGCGTTGGGAGCCGCGGGGGCATGGGTCCACGGGTCCAACGCAGAGGCGACCCGCACCGCCCTCAGCCTTCTCCACGACCGGAAGGACCACTCATGAAGCCGCTCGCCGCGCCCGAGGCGGTCGTCACCGCAGGGGTCTCGCTCCTCGCCGACGCCCTCGACCAGCAGGGAGTCGAGGCCGTCCGCGTCGACTGGAAGCCGCCGGTGGACGGAACGGCCGCTGCGGTCGCGACCGTGATGGGCGACCGTCGCCGCAAGGCGGCCAACACGCTGGCGCTGGAGCGCATGCTCGCCGCAGAGGCGACGCTGGTGGACGTGCGGCCCGCATCCGAGGCGCTCGGGCTCGGGCCCGGTGAGCTCCTGCACGCCGGTCCGCCGGTCGACTGGGAGCGCGCATCGGGACCGATGCGCGGCGCCCTGATCGGTGCGGTGCTGCTCGAGGGGCTCGCCTCCGGGCCCGAGGAGGCCGAGCAGAAGCTGGCTCGTGGCGACGGCCTGAGGTGGGAGCCCTGCCACCACCGCGGCGCGGTCGGGCCGATGGCAGGCGTCGTCTCGCCGTCGATGTGGATGTTCGAGCTCCGCGACGACGTGCACGGCAACACGTCCTGGTGCTCGCTGAACGAGGGGCTCGGCAAGGTCCTGCGCTACGGCGCGTACAACACCGAGGTCATCGAGCGGCTCCGTTGGATGAACGCCGTCCTGGGCCCGCTCCTCCAGGCCGCCGTGCGTGCCGGAGACGCCATCGACGTCAAGTCGATCATCTCGCAGATGGTCCAGATGGGCGACGAGGGCCACAACCGGAACCGTGCGGGCACCCTGATGTTCCTCAGGGAGGTCCTCCCGGCCATGATCGAGTCTGGCCGGTCCAGCGCCGACGTCGCCGAGGCGGTCCGTTTCGTCTCCGGCAACGACCACTTCTTCCTCAACCTGGTCATGCCCGCGTGCAAGCTCCAGGCCTCGGCCGCAGCGGGCATCGACGGTTCGACCGTGGTGACCGTCATGGCCCGCAACGGCACGGACTTCGGGATCCAGACCTCCGGCACGGGCGACCGCTGGTTCACCGCGCCCGCCAACACGCCGGACGGACTCTTCCTCGGCAGCTTCGGACCGGAGGACGCGAACCCCGACATCGGCGACTCGACGATCACCGAGACCGCCGGGATCGGGGGGCTGGCGATGGCGACGGCGCCTGCGATCGTCCGCTTCGTCGGTGGCAGCGTGCCGGACGCGCTCGCCACCACGCGCCGGATGTACGACATCACCGTCGGCGAGAACCCTGCCTTCGCGATACCCGTCCTCGAGTTCCGTGGCTCGCCCACCGGCATCGACGTGGCCGCCGTCGTCCGCAGCGGCGTGCTCCCCCAGATCAACACCGGAATGGCGGGCCGCGTGGCGGGGACCGGTCAGGTCGGCGCCGGCCTCGTCACCCCGCCGATGGCGTGCTTCACCCAGGCCATCGCCGCTCTCGCCGACCGGGTCCCGGAAGCCTAGGACACCTACGGCTGGGGCGTGCGGTGCTCGCCCAGGATCAGGCGGAGACGCTTGACCTGCGACACGGCCCGCGTGCCGTCCGAGCCCTGGATCCCCATGGCGCCCGCGGTCGTGCCGTCCGCGAGCTCGAGGATCGCCCACGGGCCGCCGGCCCGCAGGGTCACCCCGGCCACGTCGCTCCAGGCGTACTGGTGGGTGCGGTAGCCGTTGACGGCGACCAGGCCGTCCTCGCGGGCGTCCACGCGGCTACGGCCCAAGGCGTGCAGCGCTGCGAGGGCGACGAGCCCGAACCCGAGCAGGGTGAGGCGCTGGAGGAGCGTGAACTGGTCGCGCACGCTCTCGGGGAAGGCGAACCAGATCACCCCCGACACGACGAAGAGCATCGCGCCGAGGATGACTGCCGCGATGCGGACACCGAGTGGGCGGAACCTCACCGGCAGCAAGGTGCCGGCGGCCCCGTCAGAGCCGGCAGGCATGGATGTCCGTCACGAGGATGCCGCGGGCGCCGATCTCCCACAGCTCGTCCATCAGGCGTTGCGCGCCGGCGCGGGGCACCATCGACCGCACGGCGACCCATCCCTCCCGGTGCAGGGCCGAGATGGTGGGGCTCTCGATGCCGGGCGTGAGGGCGACCGCCTTCTCGACGCGCTCGGTGCGGATGTCGTAGTCCATCATCACGTAGGTGCGCGCGACGAGGACGCCCTGGAGCCGACGCTGGAAGACGTCGAAGCCGGCCGGCAGCTGGGCTCCGGCACGGGTGATGAGGACCGCCTCGGACTCCAGGATCGTGTCGAGCACGATCTCGAGGCCGGCCTGCCGCAGGGTGGAGCCGGTCTCGACGACGTCGGCGATGACGTCGGCCACCCCGAGCTGGATGCTCGTCTCCACCGCTCCGTCGAGACGGGTCACCGTCGCGTCGACACCTCGCTCCTCGAGGTAGCGCCGCACGACGCCGTCGTAGGAGGTCGCGACGCGCTTGCCACGCAGGTCCTCGAGCGAGTCAACGGTCCCGGGCCGGGCGGCGAACCGGAAGCGCGAGCGGCCGAACCCGAGGTTCAGCACCTCCTCGGCCTTCGCCCCGGAGTCGAGCAGGAGGTCCCGGCCGGTGATGCCGACGTCGAGGGTGCCCTCCCCGACGTACAACGCGATGTCTCGCGGACGCAGGTAGAAGAACTCCACGCCGTTCTCGGGGTCGGTGAGTGTGAGCTCCTTGGAGTCGCTGCGCTGGCGGTAGCCGGCCTCGCGGAGGATCTCCGACGCAGACTGGGAGAGCGAGCCCTTGTTGGGGATCGCGATCCGCAGTGTGGTCGTGGGTGACGGGGTCGTGGACATGTCGGGCCTCTCCGTCCTGCTCACAGGTGGGCGTAGACGTCGTCGAGCGTCAGGCCGCTCGCGAGCATCAGAACCTGTGCGTGGTACAGCAGCTGGCTGATCTCCTCGGCGGCCCGCTCCGGGCCCTCGTGCTCCGCGGCCATCCACGACTCGGCGGCCTCCTCGACCAGCTTCTTGCCGATCGCGTGGACCCCGGCGTCGAGTGCCTGGACGGTGCCGGAGCCGGGCGGCCGGGTCTGGGCCTTCTCGTTGAGCTCGGCCCAGAGCTCGTCGAACGTCTTCATCGAGGTGCTTTCCATGAGGGTCACGCCGCATCCCGCGGCTCGCGGGCGGACGGGACAAGCCTACGGCGTACGACGACGTGGCCGGTCGAACCTCCTGCGGCACGAGACGTCGGTCACGCCGGCGGGAAGGGTCAGTGGCTGTAGCCGCGCCGGATCTCGCGCAGCGTGGTCGCGGTCTGCAGCGCCGCCGCCGTCGCCTCGTAGCCCTTGTCCTCCCGCGAGCCCTCGAGGCCGGCCCGGTCGAGGGCCTGCTCCTCGGTGTCACAGGTGAGCAGGCCGAAGCCGACCGCCGCGCCCGAGTCGAGCGCGACGCGGTTGAGGCCGTCGGTGGTGGCCGAGCAGACGTACTCGAAGTGCGGCGTCCCGCCGCGGATCACCACGCCCAGGGCGACGACGGCCTCGTACCCCTTCTCCGCGAGCGCCGCTGCGACCACCGGCAGCTCGAAGGAGCCTGGTACGCGGACAAGGGTCGGCGCCTCGACCTTGTGGTCCTCCAACGCGCGGCCGGCGCCCGCGAGCAGGCCGTCCATCACCTGCTCGTGCCAGCTCGCGGCGACGATGGCGACACGCAGGTCGTGACAGTCGATCGGGGTGACCCGCGGCGACCCCTCGCCGCTCATGCGCAGTCCCCGTGGCGGTTCGAGCGCAGGGCGCAGCGTCGTCGGGTGGTCATGCCGGCTCTCCTTCGGTCGAGGGGGCGCCCAGGTGGGGCAGGTCGTGGCCCATCCTGTCGCGCTTGGTCAGCAGGTAGGCCAGGTTGTGGTCGTTCGGATGCGGGGTCAGCCGGACCCTCTCGGTGACGGCGACGCCGTACTCCTCCAGGCCTGTGGTCTTCGCAGGGTTGTTCGTCAGCAGCCGCACCGACGTGATCCCGAGGTCGCGCAGGACCTGCGTTGCGGTGCCGTAATGGCGGGCGTCCGCGGGGAGGCCGAGGTCCAGGTTCGCGTCGACGGTGTCCCTGCCGCCGTCCTGGAGCTGGTAGGCCTGCAGCTTGGCGACCAGACCGATCCCCCGGCCCTCGTGGCCGCGCAGGTAGACGAGGACACCACGACCCTCCGCGACGATCCGCTCGAGCGCCTCCTCGAGCTGCGGGCCGCAGTCGCAGCGGTGCGACCCGAAGACGTCCCCGGTCAGGCACTCGGAGTGCACCCGGGTCAGCACGTCGGTGCCGTCCCCGAGGTCGCCGTAGACCAGCGCGATGTGCTCGGAGTCATCGATGGTGATCCTGTAGCCGAACGCGGTGAAGTCGCCGTGAGCCGTGGGCAGCCGGGTCTCCGCGACCCGCTCGACGTGGGTCTCGTGGCGGCGGCGGTAGTGGATCAGGTCGTCGATCGAGATCATCTTCAGGCCGTGCTCGTCGGCGAAGTCGCGCAGCTCCTGGCCGCGCTTCATCGTGCCGTCGTCGTTGACGATCTCCGAGATCACCCCCGCCGGAGAGAGGCCGGCGAGGCGGGCGAGGTCGACCGCCGCCTCGGTATGGCCGGGCCGCACCAGCACGCCGCCCTCCTGGTAGCGCAGCGGGAACACGTGTCCGGGCTGGGTGACCTCGAACGGCTCCGTGGCGGAGTCATTGAGCACCCGGACCGTCCGCGAGCGGTCGGCGGCCGAGATGCCGGTGGTGATGCCGTCACGTGCGTCGACCGAGACGGTGTAGGCGGTGCGGTGCCGGTCGCGGTTGTGCGGCGTCATCAGCGGGATGCCGAGCCGGTCCAGCGTCGCCGCGGTCATGGGCGCGCAGATGACGCCCGAGGAGTACCGGATCGTGAACGCCATCAGCGCAGGGGTGGACTTGCCGGCCGCGAAGACCAGGTCGCCCTCGTTCTCGCGGTCCTCGTCGTCGACCACGACCACGGCCTTGCCGGCCGCGATGTCGGCGATCGCCTCCTCCACGGAGTCGAGCCGGACGTCTGGTGCGCCGCTCATGCGGCTACCTCCTCGGGTACGTCGATGTCGTCGGTGTCGAGCGTCCGCCGCACTCGCAACCAGGTCCAGAAGCCCCAGGCGCAGAAGGCGCCGTAGAGCAGGTACAGCGTGGCGGACGGGTAGTAGCCGGCCTCGAGGAGCAGCGGCACGCCCACGACGTCCACCGCGATCCAGATCAGCCAGAAGTCGATCCAGCCCCGGGCCATCCCGTAGGTGGCCAGGATCGACCCGGTCAGGATCCACGCGTCGGGCAGCGGTCCCCAGGACCCCAGCTGCTCCAGGACGACGTAGAAGACGGCGGTGCCGAGGACCGCGAAGGTCGCGAGCTGCGCCCACCCACGCGAGCCTGCCCACGTGGGTGTCACCGCTCCCCCGTCCTCACTCCCCCCGGCCGCGCGGCCCCGCCGCCAGCGCCACCAGCCGTAGACGGAGACGGCGAGGAAGAACACCTGGCGTCCCGCCTGGCCCCACAGGTCGTGCACCTGCGGCTTGTCGAGGATGCCGCCGACGAAGACGGTGAACAGCACGAGGTTGCCCGCGATGCCGATCGGCCACGCCCAGACCCGGCGGCGCATGCCGCCGACCGCGCTGGCAAGGCCGAAGCCGTTGCCGACCACCTCGCGCACGAGGATCGCTGACGAGCCGATGCCGATACTGCCCTCGAGCAGCCACTGCAGGAGGTTCACGGGCGATCCTCCGCCGACCGGTCGAGCAGCCGCTCGACGTACTTGGCGATCACGTCGACCTCGAGGTTCACCGGCTCTCCGGGCTGCTTGCTCCCGAGCGTGGTGCGGGCCAGGGTCTCGGGGATCAGCGAGACGGTGAAGCTCTCGTGCCGCACCTCCACCACGGTCAGCGAGATGCCGTCGACGGTGATCGACCCCTTCGGGACGAGGTAGCGGGCGACGTCGGCCGGCAGGCTGACCTCCACGAGCTCCCAGTGCTCGCTGGGCGTGCGGGAGACGATCGTGCCGGTGCCGTCGACGTGCCCCTGGACGATGTGCCCGCCCAGGCGGGTCTGCGGGGTGACGGCCCGCTCGAGGTTGACCCGGTCGCCGACGCTCAGCACGCCCAGCGAGGTCTTGTCGAGGGTCTCGCGCATGACGTCGGCGGTGAAGGTCTCCTGCTCGCGCTCGGCGACGGTCAGACAGCAGCCGTTGACCGCGATGGAGTCACCGAGCCCGGCGTCCAGGGTGACGTGCGGCCCCCGGACGGTCAGGCGGATCGAGTCGCCCTGGTCCACGAGGGCCTCGACGACGCCGAGCTCCTCGACGATTCCGGTGAACATCAACGCTCCTTGCTGGTGATCGGGGCCAGGGTGAAGCGGGCGTTCGCCTCGTTGCCCTCACCCACGACGGTGACGTCGACGACGTCGAAGCGGACGGCGTCGGCGATCGTCGTGATCCCGAGGTCCGCGACCGCACTGGTTCCGGCTCCGAGAAGCATCGGCGCGACGTAGGCGACGACCTCGTCCACGAGACCGGCCCGGAGAAAGGCCGCGGCCAGCGTCGGGCCGCCCTCGAGGAAGACGTGCTGCCGGTCGCGGCCGTAGAGCTCGGCGAGAGCTTCGGCCGGGTCCCGGGTGGCGAGCACGACGGTCTCCGCGACGTCGTTGAGGACACGCCGGTCCGACGGGAGGTCCCGCAGCCCCATGACCGCACGCAGCGGCTGCGTCGGCAGGGGCGCGCCGGAGACGTCCCGGACGGTCAGCTCGGGATCGTCCACCAGGACGGTCCCGGTGCCGGCGAGGACGACGTCGGCGAGGCCGCGCAGCCGGTGGGTGTCGAGTCGCGCCGCGGCCGAGCTCACCCAGCGGCTCGTGCCGTCGGCTGCGGCGCTGCGACCGTCGAGGGTGGCCGCGAACTTCCAGGTGACGAAGGGCCTGCCGTGCTCCACCGCGAAGGTCCAGACCGGGTTCACCGTCCGGGCCTCCTCGGTGAGCAGTCCACCCGCGACCTCGACCCCCGCGGCCCGGAGCGCCTCCGCACCACCGGCTGCGAGGGGGTTCGGGTCGCCCTGGGCGTACACGACACGGGCGACTCCCGCGGCGACCAGCGCCTCGGAGCACGGCCCGGTGCGGCCGGTGTGGTTGCAGGGCTCGAGGGTCACCACGGCCGTCGTACCGCGGGTGTCACTGGCCCGGGAGAGCGCGTCGACCTCCGCGTGCGGACTACCGGCCCCACGGTGGAACCCCTCTGCGACGCTCTGGCCGTCCGGACCGAGCAGGACGCAGCCGACCCGCGGGTTCGGGCCGGTGGGGACGCCTGGCGTCCGCGCGAGCTCGAGGGCACGCGTCATCGCGCGCGTCTCCGCGGGACTGAACGTCATCCGGGGCCGCCCCTCTCGTCCGTCGCGGACCCCGGGGCACAGGAACGGCCGCCGCCGTCGCGTGTGAGCGGCGGACCGGTCATCACGGCGTACGGCGGACAGCTGCGTGCGCTTCCCATCCGGACTTTCACCGTCGGTCCAGGAGTTCCACCTGGTCAACCGGCCGCTGGCTGCGGACGGGTCGCGGACTTTAACCGCCGGTTCGGAGTTACACCGACCCCAGAGCACGCGAGCTCTTCACTCGTCAGGGTTCAGGGTGCCACATCCGGCGCCGCCGTGGCATGTGACCTCCCCCACCACCGCGGGGGTCCGCCCGCATCAATTACCAAGGGATGCAGGCAATTGGTCTCCTCCCACGGTGAATTCACCAAGGGAAGTAACCACTTGCCGTGGGATGTCCAGGCTCAGAGGCAGGAGGCGGCCTGGGCGCTGGCGCGCAGCTTCTCGATCATGCCGTTGGGGTCGTCGGCGCGGAACACCGCCGAACCGGCCACGAAGACGTCGGCGCCCGCCTCGGCACACCGCTCGATCGTCTCGAGGGAGACACCTCCGTCGACCTGCAGCCACATCTCGAGCCCGTGCTTGTCGATCAGCTGGCGAGTACGCCGGATCTTCGGCACGCACACGTCCAGGAACGCCTGGCCCCCGAACCCGGGCTCCACGGTCATCACCAGCAGCATGTCGAGCTCGGGCAGCAGATCCTCGTAGGGCTCGATGGGTGTCGCCGGGCGCAGCCCCATGCCCGCCTTCGCACCCTTGGCGCGCAGCTCGCGAGCGAGCCGGACGGGCGCGGTCGCCGCCTCCACGTGGAACGTGACCGAGGACGCGCCCGCCTCGACGTAGCCGGGTGCCCACCGGTCCGGGTCCTCGATCATCAGGTGACAGTCCAGGGGCGTGTCGGTGGCCTTGGCCAGCGCCTCGACGACCGGCAGGCCTATCGTGAGGTTCGGCACGAAGTGGTTGTCCATCACGTCGACGTGAAGCCAGTCGGCGTTGGAGACGCGCTTGGCCTCGGCGGCGAGGTTGGCGAAGTCGGAGGCGAGCATGCTCGGCGAGATCTGGATACCCATGGCGAGGTGAATCCTAGGCGTCCGGGTCTGCCGGCGGCTCCGCGCCCTCCCGCTCGTCACGCTCGGCCCACTCCAGGAGGGGGCTCAGGTCGAACACCGCCTCGTCGATCCCGCGGTGGAGGTCGCCGAGCTCGCCGAACCGCTTGGGCACGGTGGCGATCGTCAGGTCGCGTGGCTCCACGTCGTCGACCTCGTCCCAGCGGATCGGCGTGGAGACCGTCGCCTCGGGGTTCCCCCGCACCGAGTACGCGCTCGCGATGGTGTGGTCCCGGGCGTTCTGGTTGTAGTCCACGAACAGCGTCGTGGGGTCGCGGTCCTTGCGCCACCACGTGGTGGTCACGAGGTCTGGCGCACGGCGCTCCACCTCGCGCGCGAACGCCAGCGCCGCCCGCCGTACGTCGCCGAACCCCCACCGGGGCTCGATCCGCACGTAGACGTGCATCCCGTTGCCGCCCGACGTTTTTGGCCAGCCCACGGCACCGAGGTCCTCGAGCACCTCACGGGCCACGTGGGTGATCTGGCGCACCGTGTCGAAGGGGCAGTCGGGCATCGGGTCGAGGTCGATGCGCCATTCGTCGGGCTTCTCCGTATCGGTGCGGCGGGAGTTCCAGGGGTGGAACTCCACGGTCGACATCTGCACCGCCCAGATCACGCTGGCCAGCTCGGTGACGCAGAGCTCGTCGGCGTGGCGGTCGTAGCGGGGGAACTTCACCCTCACCGTCTCCAGCCAGGGAGGGGCACCTCGCGGAACCCGCTTCTGGTGCACCTTCTCCCCCGAGACACCCTCGGGGAATCGGTGCAGCATGCAGGGTCGCTCCCGCAGGGCGTTGACGATCCCGTCACCCACGGCGAGGTAGTACTCGACGAGGTCGAGCTTGGTCTCCCCGCGGGCCGGGAAGTAGACCCGGTCCGGGTTGGAGACCCGCACGACGCGATCGTCGACCTCGATCTCGACAGCCGGGGAGCCGGACGACTTGGCGGACATGCCGCCGACGTTACCCCTCCGGCAGCCTGCGCAGCAGCGCGAAGAACATCGCGTCGGTGCCCTGCCGGTGCGGCCACAGCTGGACGGTTCCCGGCAGCCTGAGCTCCTCGGCGTGCAGCTCGGGCACCCCCTCGAAGAGTGGGACGGCATCCTGGAGTACGGCGTCGGGCCGGTCGGCGAGGACCCGCGAGACCACGTCAGAGGTCTCGGCCACCACGGGCGAGCAGGTCACGTAGGCCACCACTCCCCCGGGCCGCACCGCGTCGAGCGCCGAGCGAAGCAGCCGCTCCTGCAAGGGGACGAGGTCGTCGACGTCGGACGGAGTACGGCGCCAGCGGGACTCGGGCCGACGGCGCAGGGCGCCCAGACCGGAGCAGGGGGCGTCGACCAGCACCCTGTCGAACGAGCCGGGAGCCCAGGCGGGGACCGTGCCGTCCGCTGTCACCACCCCGGTCAAGCCTGCCCCGGCCGTGGCGGTGGCGCGCTTGACGAGGCCGGCGCGGTGGAGCTGTCGCTCGGATGCGAGCACGTGGGCACCCCGCTCCGCGGCGACCGCGGCGAGCAGCGCGGACTTGCCACCCGGCCCGGCGCACATGTCGAGCCAGCGCTCGTCGCGTCCGACGACCTCTGCACGGGACAGCGCGATAGCGACGAGCTGCGAGCCCTCATCCTGCACACCGGCACGGCCCTGCGCGACAGCGGGCACCGCCGACGGGTCGCCGGCGGACAGCTCGACCGCGAAGGGCGACTGGGTCGAGGCGGTACCACCAGCCTCGACGAGCTCCTCGACGCTTGCGAGCCCCGGCCGGGCCACCAGCGTGACCTTGGGTGCCGCGTTGTCCGCGACGAGCAGTCTCTCCAGCTCGGCGGCCCCGCCGAGCGCCTCCTGAAGGACCTCGACCACCCACCTCGGATGGGAGTAGGCCACGGACGCGAAGCCCACCGGGTCCGACTCGGGATCCGGGGCGACCCGGCGCACCCACCCCGCGAGGTCGTTCTTGGCGACCCTGCGGAGGACGGCGTTGACGAAGCCTGCCGGACCGTGGCCGACCCGCTGCCGCACCAGCTCGACGGTCATGGACACCGCGGCGTGGGTCGGTACCCGCATCGCCAGGATCTGGTGGGTCCCGAGCCGGAGCGCGTCCAGCACGCCGGCGTCGACCTTCGACAGGGGTCTGTCCACGCACGCGGCGAGGATCGCGTCGTAGGTGCCCTGCCGTCGGATCGTCCCGGACACGAGCTCGGTGGCGAACGCCGCGTCACGGCCGCTCACCTGACGCTCGCGGAGCATCGAGGCGAGGAGCAGGTTCGTGTACGCGTCATGCTCGCGTACGGCGACGAGCACGTCGTAGGCCACCAGCCGGGCCGCGTCGACCTTCGACGAGCGTCCCCGACCGGGCCGCGGCTGACCCGCGCGGGCGGGTCGCCGGGGGTCAGCCACCGAGTGTCTCGCCGGAGTCCAGGCGCACCCCGCGTGCCCAGTCGGCCGCCTGCATCTGCTTCTTGCCGAACGCCTTGACCTCGCCCAGCTGCACCGGGTCGGTCGCCGTGCCCACGAAGACGGCCTTCTTGGTCACCTCCAGGGCCCCCGGCTCGAGCCGGTCACGGCCCACGGTGAGAGTGACGGGACCGATCTTGATCCGTTCACCGGCGTACGTCGACCAGGCACCCGGCCCGGGGGTGCACGCCCGGATCCTTCGGTCCACGGCCACTGCCGGCTCGGCCCAGTCGATCTCGGCGTCCTCGACCAGGATCTTCGGCGCGAAGCTGACGCCCTCGCCCGGCTGCTCCCGCGCCTCGAGCGAACCGTCCTCGATGCCGTCGAGGGTCGCGACCAAGAGGCCGGCGCCGCTGTTCGCGAGCCGCGTGAGCAGGTCCCCGGCCGTGTCGGTGGACCGAACGGTCTCGGTGACGACCCCGAAGGTCGGACCGGCGTCGAGCTCCTTGACGATGCGGAAGGTCGTCGCGCCGGAGACCTCGTCGCCGGCCAAGATCGCGTGCTGGACCGGGGCGGCCCCGCGCCAGGCGGGGAGCAGCGAGAAGTGCAGGTTCACCCAGCCGTGCGAGGGGATGTCGAGCGCGCTCTGGGGCAGCAGCGCCCCGTAGGCCACGACCGGGCAGCAGTCCGGCCGCAGCCCGGCGAGCCGTTCCTGGAAGTCCGGGTCCTTCGGGTGATCGGGCTTGAGCACCGGTACGCCGAGCTCCTCGGCCCGTTGCGCGACCGGGGACGCCACCAGCTTGCGCCCACGGCCGGCGGGCGCGTCCGGGCGTGTCACTACACCGACGAGCTCGTGGGAGCTTGCGGCGATCGCGTCGAGAGCGGGGACGGCGACCTCGGGGGTGCCTGCGAAGACGACCCGCATCAGAGACCGAATCCCTTCATCGCGTGCGGGGAGACCTTGACCGCGGGCCGTGCCTGCCCGAACCACTCGGCTTCGCGGATCGCCCGCATCGCCAGCTTGCGGGTCTCCCGGTCCAGCCGGTCGATGAACAGCACGCCGTCGAGGTGGTCGGTCTCGTGCTGGATCGCTCGTGCGAGCATCTCCGAGCCCTCGACGGTCACCGGCTCGCCGTACATGTTCCAGCCCTTGGCGACCACGGACAGCGCACGCTTGCAGTCGAAGGTCAGGTCCGGGATCGACAGGCAGCCCTCGGGGCCGTCCTGCTCCTCGTCGGAGAGGGACAGGTCCGGGTTGACCAGGTGACCGAGCTCCCCGTCGACGTACCAGGTGAAGACCCGCAGGCCGACCCCGATCTGCGGCGCGGCCAGACCGGAGCCCGGCGCGTCGCGCATCGTGTCGGTGAGGTCCTCGACGAGGCGACGCAGCTCCTTGTCGAAGTCGACGACCTCGACGGCTGGGGTCTTCAGCACCGGGTCTCCGAAGAGGCGGATGGGCTGGACGGCCACGTGGTCTCCTAACCAGGGTGGTCGGCAGGGCTGGGGACAGCTGCCCAGTCTACGGACCCATGGCCGCGTGCCGGGTCACCCCAGGCTGACCGGGTCGACCTGGACGCGGACGGGTTCGAGCTTCTTGGCGTCGCGCACGCCCTGCATCTCCACGAGCGCCCTCGACAGCTCCCCGCCACGCCCCCGCGGAACGCGCACCACGGCACGAACCGGAGCCTCCTCCTCCGCCGCGGGCCGAGCTGCGGCCCGGTCTGCGACCGGCACCGGGCCGAGGACCTCTGCGCCGTCGGGCAGCCTGATCGAGTCGAGGACCCCGGTGACGGCGTCGGTGCTTCCGGTGACGGTGGCGAGCCGGGATGCCGGTGGCAGGTGTGCCGACTGCCGATCGGCCAGCTCGCGCTGCGCGAAGCCTGCCGGGTCCCAGCGCAGGAGCGCCTGAAGCACCGGCTCGGAGCTCTCTCCGACCACGACGACGCGGCCACCCTCTCCAGCGGGCCGGGCCAGCGCAGCGGCGTTCATCCATCGGCGCAGGGACTCCTCGGTGGCGCGCAGGTCCGTGCGGGCGAGCATCAGCCAGGTGTCGAGGAGCACGACGCAGGAGTAGCCGCCCTCCGGCAGGGGCTCGGCGCCGGGGGTGGCAACAACGACGGCCGGGCTGCCGGGCACCGTGGAGAGCACCCGGTCCCCCGAGGAGGTGCGCACCGGGGTCGACGGAAAGGCCCGGCCGATCTCCTCGGCGGTACGACGGTCACCGCGGACCGGCGCCCGCAGCCCACGCCCGCCGCACTCGGGGCAGGACCACGACCGCTCCTCCTGCCCGCACCAGACGCAGCTCGGTGGCAGGTGCGCGGCGGCGACCCGGAGCGGTCCCGAGCACGTACGGCAACGGGCGGGCGTGCGACAGCGGTCGCAGGAGAGGCTGGTTGCGTAGCCGTGACGCGGCGTCTGGAGCAGAACCGGCCCCTGCTCGAGCCCGGCGCGGATCGCGTCGAACGCGACGCGGGGAAGCCGGCCGGTGCGGGCGAAGGGGTCCCGCGCCAGGTCCACGTCGGTCGCGCCGGTGATCCCCATGTGGGCCGCCCGCTCGCGGACGACCTCGCGGGGCGCCGCGATCTCCTTGGCCCATCCGGTGCGCAGGAGGAACTCCGCCTCCACGGTGCGGGCGAAGCCCCCGACGATCGCTGCGCAGGACTCCTCGTGGGCCCGGAGCAGCAGCACCTCGCGCGTGTGGGGGTAGGGCGCGTGCATCTCCGCGAAGAGGTCGTCCCCGTCGTCCCACAGGGCGACCAGGCCCAGGTCGTGCACGGGCGCGAACGCTGCCGCCCGGGTGCCGACCACCACCTTCCGCGCGCCGCGGGAGACAGCCAGGAACGAGCGGTAGCGCTCGGCGGGCCCGAGGTCGGCGGTGAGGACGACGTGGTGCCCCTCGCCGAGAACCGACCGGAGGGCGGCGTCGACGCGCTCGACGTCGCGGTGGTCGGGCAGACAGAGCAGGACCCCACGGCCGGCGGAGTACGTCGCAGCCGCCGCCTGCGCGAGCATGACGGGCCAGTCCTCCCCTGGCGCAGCCGCCCAGACCGCCCGGGGGTCCCCGCCGTCGGCCAGGTGGCGGACGAACGCCGCGCCCCCCGTGTAGGGCGCCCATGCCTTCTCCGCAGGGCCGACGTCGACGCTCGGGGAGGGCGCGGGCTCGGAGGGCTGCTTCTCCACCGTGGCGTGACGTGCGGGCACCGCGAGACGAAGTACGTCGGAGCGGGTGCCGGCGTAGCGAGCCGCCACCTTCGCCGAGAGCGCTGCAACGGCCGGCGACAGGACGGGCTCGGGGCTCACTGCTCGCCGCAGGGGCGCCAGCCCGCCCTGGTGGCTGCTCTCGGCAACTCGGGCGAGCACGAATCCGTCGACGTCCTGCCCTGCGAAGCGGACCTTGACCCGCGACCCCGGCACCGCGGTATCGGACATCTTCTCCGGAACGAGGTAGTCGAAGGGGCGGTCGAGGTGCGCGAGCGGGACGTCGACGAGCACCTGCGCCACGGGATCGACCGCCGCGGGCTCCAGGGGAGGCCTCGAGGCGGCCTTCGCCGTCGCCTGCTGCGACCTCTTCTTTGCGGACCGTGCGGTCTCCCGGGCGTGGGCGACCTCCGGCATGAGCGCAGGCTGGTCCGGCTCCGTCGGAGCGTCTGCCTGGACGTGGGAGGGGTCGGGCTGGATCACGTCGTCATCCTCGCAGCACACACCGACGTCGACGGAGGGCCCGGCGGTGACCTGTGGACATCCCCGGTCGCGCGTCGTCACAGGGGTGTCCGGCGTACGGCGTACCTGTGGGCTCCCCTGCGGCGGGCCCGGCTCGCTTCCCACGGGAAACTGTTGCTTCCCACGGCAAGATCACCGTGGGAAGCAACAGCTTGCCTGCATACCTTGGTAATTCGTCGCCCGGACGGGTCAGACGCCGGCGGCCTTCTTGAGGGCGTCGACGCGGTCGGTGCGCTCCCAGGTGAAGTCGGGGAGCTCGCGACCGAAGTGACCGTAGGCCGCGGTCTGCGCGTAGATCGGCCGGAGCAGCTCGAGGTCGCGGATGATCGCGGCCGGACGGAGGTCGAACACCTCGAGCACCGCCTCCTGGATCGCGGGTACCGGAACGGTCTCCGTGCCGAAGCAGTCGACGTAGAACCCGACCGGGTGCGCCTTCCCGATGGCGTAGGCCACCTGGACCTCGCAGCGGCGCGCGAGACCCGCCGCGACCACGTTCTTCGCGACCCATCGCATGGCGTAGGCCGCCGAGCGATCCACCTTCGACGGGTCCTTTCCGGAGAAGGCGCCGCCACCGTGGCGAGCCATGCCGCCGTAGGTGTCGATGATGACCTTGCGCCCGGTGAGACCGGCGTCGCCCATCGGGCCACCGATCTCGAAGCGGCCGGTGGGGTTCACCAGGAGCCGGTATCCGTCGGAGGGGATGTCGAACTGCGCGAGGACGTGGTCGACGACGTGCTTGCGGACATCGGGCGTGAGCATCTGGTCGAGGTGGATGTCCGAGGCGTGCTGCGTGGAGACCACCACGGTGTTCACGCGGACGGGACGGTTCTCGTCGTCGTACTCGATGGTCACCTGGGTCTTGCCGTCGGGGCGCAGGTACGACATCGTGCCGTCCTTCCGCACCTCGGACAGCCGCTGGGCGAGCCGGTGGGCGATGGTGATCGGCAGCGGCATCAGCTCGGGCGTGTCGTCGCAGGCGTAGCCGAACATCAGCCCCTGGTCACCGGCGCCCTGACGGTCGAGGGGGTCCATGGAGTGGTCGTGCCGCTCCTCGTAGGCGTCGTCGACGCCTTGCGCGATGTCGACCGACTGGCCGCCGATGGCCACCTGCACCCCGCAGGACCAGCCGTCGAAGCCCTTCAGCGAGGAGTCGTAGCCGATGTCGAGGACCTTCTTGCGGACCAGCTCGGCGATCGGCGCGTAGGTCGTCGTGGTCACCTCACCGGCCACGATCACGAGTCCGGTCGTCACGAGCGTCTCGACAGCCACCCGGCTACGCGGGTCGTCGGCGAGCAGGGCGTCGAGGATCGTGTCGCTGATCTGGTCGGCGATCTTGTCCGGGTGCCCCTCGGTGACCGACTCGGAGGTGAAAAGGCGACCTGCCACTGGTGTTTCCCCTGTCCGCGTCGCGTCGCGACGCATGCTTCGGCTCGTGCTTCGGCTGTGTCTCGTTCCTTGAACGATAACGGGTCTGTGGCGCGGGCCTCAGGCGGTCTCGACCCGCGACAGCACCTGGTCCCAGATCACGTGGGACAGCGCGGCCTTGGAGCTCCTCGGGACGGGCGTGCTGGTGCCGTCGGCGCCGAGGAGCACCGCCTCGTTGTCCTCGGATCCGAAGACCTTCCCGCCACTCACGTCGTTGACGATGAGCAGGTCGCAACCCTTGCGGGCGAGCTTCGCCCGGGCGTGGTCGAGGACCGACCCCTCGCCGTCGCCGGTCTCGGCGGCGAAGCCGACCACGACGGTGCCGGGGGACGGTCGGTTGTGCGAGATCTCGGCCAGGATGTCAGGGTTCTGGTCGAGCTCGATCACGGGCGCGGACCCGCCCTCTGACTTCTTGATCTTGGACTCGCTCACCGACCGGGGACGGAAGTCCGCGGGCGCCGCTGCCATGACGACGGCGTCGGCGTCGGCCGCCGCGGCCACCACGGCGTCGCGCAGCTCCGCTGTGGTCTCGACCCGGACGACCTTGACGCCGGCCGGGTCCGGCAGCGTGACGTTCGCGGCGACGAGCGTCACCTCTGCCCCGCGCGCGACGGCAGTCTGAGCGAGCGCGTAGCCCTGGAGGCCGGAAGAGCGGTTGCCGAGGAAGCGGACCGGGTCGAGGTACTCGCGGGTGCCGCCGGCCGAGACCACGACGCGCAGCCCGGCGAGGTCGGTGAGGTCCGCGGCCGCCGGTCGCCCGAGGACACCGGTGCAGACCTCGAAGATCTCCACGGGCTCGGGCAGCCGCCCCTTGCCGGTGTCGGCGCCGGTGAGACGCCCCTCGGCGGGCTCGATGACCAGGACCCCGCGGCGGCGCAGGGTCTGGACGTTGTCCTGGGTGGCCGGGTGCTCCCACATCTCGGTGTGCATGGCAGGTGCCAGGACCACCGGGCAACGGGCGGTGAGGAGCGTGTTGGTGAGCAGGTCGTCCGCGAGCCCGTGCGCGGCCTTGGCCATCAGGTCCGCCGTGGCCGGTGCGACGACCACGAGGTCGGCGGTCTGCCCGATGCGGACGTGGGGGACCTCGTGGACCCGGGACCACACCTCGGTGGCGACCGGCTTGCCGGAGAGCGCCGCCCAGGTCGGGGCGCCCACGAACTCGAGTGCCGCGGCGGTGGGCACCACGGTCACGTCGTGGCCGGACTCGGTGAACCGGCGCAGCAGCTCACAGGCCTTGTAAGCAGCAATGCCGCCACTCACGCCGAGTACGACGTGGGGGCGGCGGTCGCCGTCAACCGGGAACCCGGCCGAGGTCACGGTCAGGCCTCGGTGCTCTCAGAGGTCTG
>Ga0208537_1000003_pt1 | contig 38902 bp, 32 predicted proteins | sample MayberrySE_TuleA_FD_185672 | JGI IMG/M metagenome (GOLD analysis project Ga0208537, IMG submission 185672) | Natural and restored wetland microbial communities from the San Francisco Bay, California, USA, that impact long-term carbon... | ecosystem: Environmental > Terrestrial > Soil > Wetlands ...
CCGAGTTGTCGATGATCTCCCACACCAGGTGGTGCAGACCGCGCTCACCGGTGGAGCCGATGTACATGCCCGGCCGCTTGCGAACGGCCTCGAGTCCTTCGAGAACCTGGATCGCGGAGGCGTCGTACTTGCCCTCCTCGACCGCGTGGCCCTCACCCTTCGGAGCGAGTGCGGCGGCCGTCTCGGCCACCTCGGCGGGCGACGGAGTGGAGCTGTCTTCAGGAGCCACGAAGCTCGACCTCTTCGATCCTCAGGCCGCATGGCTGCGACCCGCCACCAGGGCGAGTCGCGAACGGCGGATTACATGGCGAAGGTCGGCCCAGGAACGGGTCACGACCCAGAAGCCAGTGTACCCCGCCACGGGCTGATTTCCGTGTGTCAATCCACAGGCAGCGGGGGTCGGAGTCGGTAGAGATGGCGATTCACGGCCCGGGAGGGCATCTGAGAGCGCCGGGGAGGGGAGGAGCATGGTCCCCATACGCGGGCGGGGGCGCTCAGAGCGTCCTGAGGGCGGTCCCGGAGCATAGGGTCGAGCGGCTGCCCGGACGGGTGCCGACCGGTCAGCCGTAGGTGTCCCGCGGCCCGCGACCGTCCCGTACCGAACGCCGTCCCTTGCGCCAGGACGGGACGTTCGGACCGAGGACGTCGATCACCGTGACGGTGCCGTCACCGAGCTCCTCGTTGAGCCTCCGCACCACGGTCGGAGCCAGCAGCCGCATCTGCGTCGCCCAGGCGGTGGAGTCGGTGCGCACGACCAGCTTGCCGTCGGCGAACGACTCCGGCCGGCAGTGCTGGGCCACCTCCCGCCCGACCAGACCGTCCCAGCGGGAGAAGACGCCGTGGACGCGGACGTCGGTGCCCCAGCCCTGCTGGGCGATCAGCCGGCCGATGGTCGAGTCGAGGGGTTGCGGGTCGCGGTCGTCGGGGTGGGCCCCCGAGGCCTTCGGGTCCCCTCGCCGCGGCCTGCTGCCGGGGCGGGGAGGTGTACGACGGGCGGGGCGCTTGGACCCGGCAAGGGAGCGCGCGATGCTCCTGGCCAGGTCGAGGCCGGTCTCGTCGTGGTCCTCGACAGCACCGGCCTCGGCCTCCGGGTCGCCAGGGCCTCCCTCGGCCGGAGGGCTCGGATCGTGCTCGTCATCCGGCACCGCTCACCACCCCCTCGGCCACGGTGATCCGGGCCCCCGCGAGCGCCTCCGGCACGTCGGCCGGCACCGCCGCGGTGACCAGGACCTGTTCGGCATCGGCCACCATCTCCGCAAGACGCTGCCGGCGCTCGGTGTCGAGCTCGGCGAACACGTCGTCGAGGATCAGGATCGGGTCGTCGCCGCCGGCGCGCAACAGGTCGTAGGACGCGAGTCGGAGCGCGAGGGCGAACGACCAGGACTCCCCGTGGCTCGCGTAGCCCTTCACCGGCAACGGTCCGAGCATCAAGGTGAGCTCGTCGCGGTGAGGACCGACCAGCGAGACACCGCGCTCGAGCTCGTCGGACCGCCGCCGCTCCACCTCCGCGGTGATCGCCTCGGCGAGCGCCTCGCGGTCGGGGAGGCGACCGTCGTACCCCTCGGGCGCGTCGGCGCCTGGCTCCGGCAGGACGAACGACGAGCGGTAGGCGATGGTGGCGTCGGAGCGGGAGGCGTCGCGGGCCACCGCCTCGTAGGCCTTGCCGACCAGGGGCTTGAGCTCCTCGACCAGGGCGAGGCGCGCGGCGAGCAGCTCCGCGCCGGTCCGGGCCAGGTGGGAGTCCCAGACGCTGAGTGTGGAGAGGGCCGACTCCGCGCGGCCGCCCGCACCGCTGCGGCGCGCGGCGCCCGCGGTCTTGAGCAGCGAGTTTCGCTGGCGCAGCACCCGGTCGTAGTCCGAGCGGACGCCGGCGTAGCGCGGGGCCCGGAGCACGAGAAGGTCGTCGAGGAAACGGCGCCGGTCCGAGGGGTCGCCCTTCACCAGGGCCAGGTCCTCCGGGGAGAAGAGCACCGTGCGGACCATGCCGACCATCTCGCGGGCGCGGGGGAGCGGTGACTTGTTGATGCGGGCCCGGTTCGACTTCCCCGGGTTGAGCTCGACCTCGAGCAGCGCCTGCCGCTCGTCGCGGACGACGAGGGCGCGCACGACGGCCTGGTCGGTGCCGTGACGGACCAGCGGCGCGTCGCTGGCGACCCGGTGGGACGTGAGCCGGGCCAGGTAGTCGATCGCCTCCACGAGGTTCGTCTTGCCCTGGCCGTTGCGGCCGATGAAGGCCGTGACCCCCGGGCCGAGTGCCACGTCGACGTCCGCGTAGGACCGGAAGTCGTGCAGGGTGAGGTGGGCGACGTGCACCGGGGTCTTAGCTCTCCGCCGGTTCGGTGCCCGAGCCCGACCCTGCCGACTCGGCCGCCGGGGACTGTGCGGGCGCACCACTTGCGGTGTCGGCCGTGGTCGGCGGGGTGCCCGACCCGGCGGTGGGCGGGGCATCGGTCTTCATCGCGTGGCCGCCGAACTGGTTTCGCATCGCGGCAACCGCCTTCATGGCGGGGCTGTCGTCCTGGCGTGAGGAGAACCTCGCGAACAGCGCGGCCGCGATGGCCGGCATCGGCACGGCGTTCTCGATCGCCGCCTCGACCGTCCAGCGTCCCTCCCCGGAGTCCTCGGCGTAGCCACGGACGCCGGCAAGGTCGGTGTCGTCGTCGAGCGCTGCGACGAGGAGGTCCAGCAGCCAGGAGCGGATCACCGTGCCCTCGCGCCAGGAGCGGAAGACCTCGGTGACGTTGTCGACCATGTCGACCTTGTTGAGCAGCTCCCAGCCCTCGGCGTAGGACTGCATCAGGGCGTACTCGATGCCGTTGTGGACCATCTTCGAGAAGTGGCCGGCGCCCACCTTGCCGGCGTGCACCCACCCGAACTCGCCCTCGGGCTTGAGGGCGTCGAAGGCCGGCTGGACCTTCGCGACGTCGGCCTGGTCGCCGCCCGCCATCAGGGCGTAGCCGTTCTCCAGTCCCCACACGCCACCCGAGACGCCGCAGTCGACGAAGCCGATGCCCTTCTCGGCGAGGAGCGCGGCGTGGACCTGGTCGTCGGTCCACCTGGAGTTGCCGCCGTCGACGACGACGTCGCCCTCGCCGAGGAGGTCGGCCAGCTCCCGGACGGTCTCACGGGTCGGGTCGCCCGCGGGCACCATCACCCACACGACCTTGGGGGAGGGCAGCGCCTCCACCATGGCCTTCACGCTCTCGACGTCGCTCACCTCGGGGTTACGGTCGTAGCCGACCACGGTGAGTCCTGCGCGGCGCAGGCGCTCACGCATGTTGCCGCCCATCTTCCCGAGGCCGATGAGTCCGAGCTCCATGAGTGGGTCCTCTCCAGACGTGGCTTTGGTCCGTCCCCGCCAGGCTACCCAGCGCCCCTGCCGGAGGCGTGCTCGGTGCGGTCGGTCAGGAGAGCAGGCGGCGCGGCATCAGCAGGTAGCGGAAGTCGAGGTCGGCCTCGCCGTCCGGCGTCACGACCCCTGCCATCACCGCGGGCTTCGATGCCTGGGTGAACGCCAGCTCGACGACGGGCGCCTCGATCGCGGTCAGACCGTCGAGGAGGAACTGCGGGTTGAAGCCGGTGGTGATGTCGTCGCCCTGGACCGAGGCCTCGATGGACTCCGACGCCTGCGCCTCGTCACCACTGCCGGCGTCGAGGGTCAGCACGCCGTCGCTGAACGCGAGCTGGACCGCGGTGTTGCGCTCGGCGACGAGCGAGACCCGCTTGACCGACTCGATCAGCGAGGCCTTGTCGACGCGAGCGATGGTCAGGTGCTCGTTGGGGAAGAGCGTGCGGACCTTCGGGAACTCCCCGTCGAGGAGTCGCGTGGTCGTACGACGGACACCTCCACCGGCCGAACCCTCGAAGCCGATGATGCCTTCGCCCGACCCGGTGCTCGAGAGGGCGATCGTGACCTGGTTGCCGGCGGTGAGCGACTTCGCGGTGTCCGCGAGGACCTTCGCCGGCACCAGCGCCGCGGCAGAGGCGTCGGTCGAGGCGGGCTCCCAGCCGAGCTCGCGGTGGGAGAGCCGGAACCGGTCGGTGGCGAGCAGCGAGATCGCGTCGCCCTCGATCTCGATCCGAACGCCGGTCAGGACCGGGAGCATGTCGTCGCGGCCGGCCGCGACCACGGCCTGGCTGACGGCCGCGGCGAACCGGTCGCTCGCGACGGTGCCGGCCGCCGCGGGCATGTCGGGAAGGGTGGGGTACTCGTCCACCGGCATGGTCTGGAGGCTGAACCGGGCGGACCCACAGGTCAGCGAGACCTTGGCGCCGTCGATGGTCATCTCGACCGGCTTGTTCGGCAGGCTGCGGCAGATGTCGGCGAGGAGCCGGCCGGAGACGAGCGCGCGCCCCTCGTCCGAGACGTCGGCAGGGATCGTCGCGCGTGCGGACGTCTCGTAGTCGAAAGTGGAGAGCACGAGACCGTCGCCCTCGGAGCTGGTCTCGATGAGCAGACCCGCGAGGACCGGAACGCTGGGCCGGACCGGCAGGCTACGGGCAGCCCAGGCCACGGCGTCGGCGAGGACGTCGCGTTCGACGCGGAACTTCACAGGTGTTCGCCTCCATGGGGTCCGGCGGGGGTCAGGCGTGTGCGGGAGTGAATCCTGCCATGAGGTGCCCCCACTCGGCAGGGGTAGTCGGCTATCTCATCAGCGAGAGGCCGAGGAACCGGCCCCGGGGTCTGTCCTTCCCGTCGTCTCACGAGAGGTCGCGGACCGGGACCTGAATGACAGGTTTCGAGTCGTTGTCCCCAGGAAGAAGGCCGGGAGAGTTTGACGGGCGGGAGAGTTGTCATTCGTCTCATCGTCTTCATAGCAACCGTGGAAACTGTGGAGAAGTGGCGTCGTGCCAGGTCAGACCCATTTTGGTCATCCGCAGGGGCTGTGGAGAAGACGAGGAGAACTACAAGTTCCGTGTGTACGGAAAGTTGTCGTTCACAGCCGGGTCACATGTTCTCCACACTCTGTCCCGCGAGAAACCACCTCGCTCCACACCTTCCTCCCCAGAACGTCGGGGAGGAAGGGTCACGGCTGCCGGGCCTGCTGCTTGATGCGGTTGGTGAGCTCGGTGACCTGGTTGTAGACGCTGCGCCGCTCGGCGAGCAGCTGACGGATCTTCTTGTCCGCGTGCATGACCGTCGTGTGGTCACGTCCGCCGAACTGCTGGCCGATCTTGGGCAGCGAGAGGTCGGTGAGCTCCCGGCACAGGTACATCGCGATCTGCCGTGCGGTCACGAGGACGCGGCTGCGGCTGGAGCCGCAAAGGTCGTCGATGCTGAGGCCGAAGTAGGCCGCGGTCTGGGCGATGATCAGCGCGGCCGTGATCTCCGGCTCGCCGCCCTCGGGGATCAGGTCCTTGAGGACGATCTCGGCGAGGGTGAGGTCGACGGGCTGCCGGTTGAGGCTGGCGAACGCGGTGACCCGGATGAGGGCGCCTTCGAGCTCGCGGATGTTGGTCTGGATCTTGCTGGCGATGAACTCGAGCACGTCCGGCGGCGCCGTCATCCTCTCGAGCGCGGCCTTCTTGCGGAGGATCGCGATCCGGGTCTCGAGGTCCGGCGGCTGGACGTCGGTGATCAGTCCCCACTCGAACCGGTTGCGGAGCCGGTCCTCGAGCGCGACCAGGCGCTTGGGTGCCCGGTCGGAGGTGATCACGATCTGCTTGTTGGCGTTGTGGAGGGTGTTGAAGGTGTGGAAGAACTCCTCCTGCGTCTGGATCTTCCCCTCGAGGAACTGGATGTCGTCGATGAGGAGGACGTCGACGTCGCGGTAGCGGCGCTGGAACGTGGCCGCCTTGTCGTCGCGGATCGCGTTGATGAACTCGTTCGTGAACTCCTCGGTGGAGACGTACCGAACGCGTGCGCCGTTGAACAGGCTGCGCACGTAGTGACCGATCGCGTGGAGCAGGTGGGTCTTGCCCAGTCCGGAGTCGCCGTAGATGAGCAGCGGGTTGTAGGCCTTGCCCGGCGCCTCGGCCACCGCCACGGCCGCGGCGTGGGCGAAGCGGTTCGAGGAGCCGATGACGAAGCTCTCGAAGATGTACTTCGGGTTGAGCCGGGTCTCCAGGACGTTGCCGGCCGACGCCGTGGACCGGTTGCCGCCGGGCGGCAGAGGGGTGGGCACGTCCAGGGGATTTGTCGACAAATTGATTTGTGGATTGATCGCTGTATCGACGGGCGCTTCGTGGGGGCTCCCTGCGGCGTCCCTCTCGTAGCCCCGGCCGTAGTCCTGCTGGGAGGAGCGGTAGTCCTCCTGCGGCTGGCGGTAGCTCGGCTGCGGCCGGTGTTCCGGCGTACCGCTCTCATCGGGGCGGGAGTAGCGAGCGACCGGTGGGTGGTCGAGCTCGGGGTCGACGGTGACCGCGATCCGCACGTGCTGGCCGAGGGACTCGGTCAGTGAGTCCTCCAGACGGGTGCGCAGCCGGCCTTCGAGCTGGTTACGGGTGAACTCGTCGGCCACCGCGATGATCGCGGTGTTCTCGTGGATCGTGACCGGCCGGCTCGCGGCGAGCCAGGCTCGCTGGTTGGGCGGCAGGTCCTCGATGAGCATCGCCCACACGGTGGCCAGGTCCTGACCGCCTTTTTGTCCCCCGTTGGCTCCGGCGGAGCCCTCCCGAGGCTCGTCGTGCCGACTCATGTCGTCGTCCACAGGGTCTCCCACTCCAATCGCACTTCTCACAGCCAACCGACAGGCCCCCCGTTGGCGCTCGACCGGTGAGGTGCGTGAGCCAGGAGCCAGGTAATGCACTTGCCGCGGACACCGGACAGTTGGCGGATGCCGACCACAGGCCCGGGGTCCACACCTTTGTCCACAGGGTGTGCATGTGCAACACGGTGGTGGCCGAAGGCGGTCGAACAGGTCTGCGGCGAGCCGACCCGTTCCTGTTTGCGCAGGTCAGAGCCGGTTTCCGGGATTACCACCACGGGGTGGGAACCCCAGGGACTGTCTCGGGGAAGCTGACCGCAGGGAGTCGCGAACTACGCCGACGCTAACAAGTGCGACACCTGCGGATCAACCGGTTGTCCACAGGCGATCCTAGGGTGTCACGGGAGGCTCTGTGTGCGCTTCGACGGGGTTGGTGGCCCGGCTCGGTTTGACCCTGTGTTCTGGTCCCGCGTACCGTTGGGCGGTCGAACCGGTGTCGACCGGTGCCGCATGTCCACGGAGCCTCATCGCTCATCTCGAGGATGGACGGCCGAGAGTCCGTGGGCGGGCGGTGCCAGCCGAACAGGCAGCACAGCACCAGCCGTCAGACCCGGTTCGAGATCAATGTCTCGTTCCACCCCCGACACCGGAGATCTAACCCGTGAGCAAGCGTACGTTCCAGCCGAACAACCGCCGCCGTCACAAGACGCACGGTTTCCGTCTGCGGATGCGGACCCGCGCCGGCCGCGCCATCTTGGCGTCGCGCCGTCGCAAGGGTCGCAACCGCCTGGCCGCCTGAGCGCTCCCCTCGTGCGTTGACTCGCAGGCGGCCCGGCGCGGACGTCCCGTGCTGACCCGGGCGAACCGGCTCACCTCGAGCCGGCTCTTCTCCCGAACCGTGCGCCAGGGGCGCCGGGCCGGCACGCGAACCCTGGTCCTCCACCTCGACGTGGACGCCGGGGTCCCGCGCGCGCAGGTCGGGTTCGTGGTCAGCAAGGCCGTGGGACCCGCCGTGACGCGGAACCAAGTCAAGCGCCGGCTTCGGCACCTGTCCCGGGAACGAGTCACCTCGCTCCCGGGTTCTGCTGTGCTCGTGGTCAGGGCACTTCCATCGTCGGCCGACGCCTCGCACGCCACGCTCGGGAACGACTTCGACCACGCACTCTCCCGGCTCCTGCGCGGCAGCGACCCTGTCATGTCGTCCAGCGGCGGGCGGGACAGCACACAGGATGTGAGCTCGTGAAGTACGTCCTGATCGGGCTGCTCCGCCTGTACCGGTTCTTCATCAGTCCCCTCTACGGCCAGGTCTGCCGCTACCACCCCACGTGCTCCGCCTACGCACTCGAGTCAGTGACGGTGCACGGAAGCATCCGTGGCAGCTGGTACGCCGTCCGTCGCCTCGCCCGCTGCCATCCTTGGGCGGCAGGCGGCTACGACCCCGTTCCCGGGACTCGCAAGGACCCCACCGATTCCCCTATTGACCAGACTCTAGGAGCCTGAGTGTTCGACTTCTTCGGCGACATCGGCAGCTTCATCATGTGGCCGCTGTACTGGATCACATCGGTCATCTTGACCGGGTTCCACAGTCTCTTCGGCAGCATCTTCGGTGAGGAGTCGGGGTGGTCCTGGGCGCTGGCGATCGTCGGTCTCACGCTCGTGATCCGCGCCGCGCTGATCCCGCTTTTCGTCAAGCAGATCAAGTCCAGCCGGAACATGCAGCTGCTCCAGCCCAAGGTCAAGGAGCTGCAGAAGAAGTACGGCCACGACCGTGAGCGGTTGGCTCAGGAGACGATGGCGCTCTACAAGGAGACCGGTACCAACCCGTTCGCCTCGTGCCTGCCGATCCTGCTGCAGATGCCGATCTTCCTCGCCCTCTTCCGCCTGCTCGACCTGGCCGCGGACGGCAAGACCCGCGGTGTGCTGACGGCGACCCAGGCCGAGCAGTTCGGTCAGGCAGAGCTGCTGGGCGCGCACATCGCCGACACGTTCCTCGGCGCCAGCGGTCCGGAGGCTCTGAGCGTCCGGATCCTTGCGGCGTTCCTCGTGATCGCGATGACGGCCACGACCTTCCTGACCCAGCGTCAGCTGATGAGCAAGAACATGCCGGCGGACGCTCTCACCGGCCCGTACGCCCAGCAGCAGAAGATGCTGCTGTACGTCCTCCCCGTCGTCTTCGCCGTCGGCGGTATCGCCTTCCCGATCGGCGTCCTGATCTACTGGACGACCTCCAACCTCTGGACGATGGGCCAGCAGTTCTACGTGATTCGCAACAACCCGGCTCCCGGCACGCCGGCCGCGAAGGCCAAGGCGGACAGGGTCGCGCACAAGGCCGCGCGGAAGGGCAAGCCCGTCGAAGAGGCGGGCGGGGCAGGTGGTCAAGCGACTGCCGTAGAGCCGGAGGCACCCAAGCCGGCCCCGCGCCAGCAGCCGAAGAAGCAGCCGCGCAGCAAGCGTAAGAGCGCGCCGGGACAAGGGCGGCCACCGCAGAAGCGGCCTGGACAGAGCTGACCGACCCGAACGCGACTTTCTTTCTCGCCCCAGAACAAGGAGTAACCGTGAGCGACGAGACGCCAGCGACAGAGAGCCCCGAGAACCCCGCTACCTCAGATGCCGAGTCCGGCCCTGAGACCACCAGGAGCTCGAAGACAAGGATCGAGCTGCTGGAGCAGGAGGGGGAGATCGCTGCCGACTACCTCGAGGAGCTGCTCGACATTGCCGACCTCGACGGCGACCTGGACATGGACGTCGAGGGCGACCGGGCGGCGGTGTCGATTGTCGGTGCCGACCTGAGCCAGCTCGTCGGCCGCAATGGCGAGGTGCTGGAGGCCCTCCAGGAGCTGACCCGGCTGGCCGTCTACCGAGAGACCGGCGAGCGGTCGCGCCTGATGCTCGACATCAGCGGTTACCGAGCCAAGAAGCGTGCGCAGCTCGAAAAGCTCGCCGAGGAGACGGTCGCTGAGGTCAAGGAGTCCGGCGAGGCGATCGAGCTCGACCCGATGACCCCGTTCGAGCGCAAGGTGGTCCACGACGCCGTGGCCGCCGCCGGACTGAAGTCGGAGTCCGAAGGCGTCGAGCCTCGCCGCTACGTCGTCGTGCTACCGGCATGAGGGCGATGTTCAGGGAGAGCTTGTTCGGGTGAACGACTCCGTTTCACGTGAAACACCCCTAGCGCCAGACACGGCGGTGGGGGTGTTTTCACATCGGCTTCCGGTTGTCCAGCAGTACGCAGAGCTTCTGGCCCGCGAGGGCGTTCTCCGTGGCCTGATCGGTCCCCGTGAGTTGCCACGGCTCTGGGAGCGACACTTGGTCAACTGCGCGCTTCTGGGCCGAGCTATCGATGAGGAGCTCGACGTCTGCGACATCGGGTCCGGTGCCGGTCTCCCAGGAATTGTTCTCGCGATCGCCCGGCCCGACCTACGGCTGACCCTGGTGGAGCCCCTTCTACGGCGTGCGGCCTTCCTGGAGGAGGCAGTGGCCGAGCTGCGCCTTGCGAACGTAGAGGTCGTCCGCGCGCGGGCGGAGGAGCTTCACGGCCATCGAGAGTTCTCCGTGGTCACCTCCCGCGCGGTTGCCCCGTTGGAGAGGTTGTTGGCCTGGTCCATGCCGCTGGTTCGTCAGGGAGGCGAGCTCGTGGCGATGAAGGGGTCTTCGGTCCAAACCGAGATCGACGAGGCAGCGAGCGGGTTGCGCAAGTACGGCGCCGGCACCGTGAAGGTCGAGGAGTACGGCGCCGACATCGTCGACAGGCCGACGATCGTGGTGCGTGTAGAGGCGACTAGGCCTTCCCGGCTAGGTTTGGGCGGGTTCGACCCTGCCGATACCAAGAAGCAGGGTCGGAAGTCTCGGTCACGACGGAGAAGGGATCGGTGAGAGGTGCATCCCCACGCACCCGCAAGTGATGGAGCGTCCGATTCATCCACGGGCGAGAGTCGCGCCGGCTTGGGCTGGCCCGACAACCTGGAGGAGACCGTGACAGAAGGTCTTGGATGGCCCGAGCCCTCCCGGTCGCCTGGGGTGGCTCCGCATCCGGCTTCATCAACAGGTTCTCAAGGCGCGGACCAGGATTCCGCGCCTGGACCGACGAGATACCCACAGAATCCACAGTTTCATCCACACCCCGGCGATGCTGCGACGAATCCGGGTGTTTCACGTGAAACGATAGGGACCGCGGGGGAGGCCCTGGGGGCACCCCAGGACCTACCCCAGGACCTACCCCAGGACCAGGCCGACGGGGGCGGCGCCGACGTTGTTTCACGTGAAACAGGCGGCGCGGTCTCGGTCGGAGCGATGAGTGAGGAGAACCTCGTGACCGACCGGCCGATGGACCCATCCCGGTTCGGGCCGTACCCGGCTCCCGGCACATCTGCGGTTCGCACGGCAGCCGAGCTAGCCGCTAGCGGTTTGGCACTTGCGGACGAGTCGACGCCCATGGCGCAGTCCGTCGCCCACCAGTTGCTGGTCGCCGAGGGCAGGCGTCTCAACGAGCCGCTGCCTCGGCCTGACAGGCCGCGCATCATGGTGGTTGCGAACCAGAAGGGTGGAGTGGGGAAGACGACGTCAACGGTCAACATGGCGGCGGCCCTCGCTCAACACGGCCTCCGCGTTCTCGTTGTCGACCTCGATCCCCAGGGCAACGCCTCGACTGCGTTGTCGATCGACCACCACCGGGGCACCCCCTCCACCTACGACGCGCTGGCCGACGGTGTGCCCTTCACCGAGATCGTCCAGGAGAACCCGGAGATCGAGGGGCTCTTCGTGGTGCCGGCCACCATCGACCTGGCAGGCGCAGAGATCGACCTGGTCTCGATGGTCGCGCGCGAGAGCCGTCTGCGAAAAGCGATCCATGCCTACCCTCCGGTGGTCGCCGAGGGTGACGACCGGATGGACTACGTGCTCATCGACTGTCCGCCCTCCCTGGGACTGCTGACGCTCAACGCACTCGTCGCAGGGGACGAGATGCTCATCCCGATCCAGGCCGAGTACTACGCCCTCGAGGGTCTTGGTCAGCTGATCGAGACCGTCGAGATGGTCAAGGCGCATCTGAACCCGGGGCTGAGCATCTCGACCATCCTCCTCACGATGTACGACGCTCGGACGCGCCTCGCGGCCGGTGTCGCCGAGGAGGTGCGTGGACATTTCGGGGACCAGGTGCTGCGCACCGCGATCCCGCGATCCGTCCGTATCTCCGAGGCGCCGAGCTACGGACAGACCGTGATGACGTACGACCCGGGCTCTCCTGGAGCCCTCAGCTATCTGGAAGCAGCACGTGAAATGGCACTCAGAGGAGCCCAGTCATGACTCAGCACCGTCCCGGACAGCGACGCGGCCTCGGGCGCGGCCTGGGCTCTCTGATCCCCACGGCTCCTCCGGCACCTGCTCCGGGTTCGACCACGACGGCAACCATCGATCCATCCGGACCTGGGGCCGAGGCGGCGTCGCCGTCTGAGGCGCCTGCCGTTGGTGACGGCGGGGTCGGGTCAGCAGGCGCTTCGACGACGGAGGGTCAGCCTTCCGGTGGCGGAGAGAGCACTGAGCCGGAGCGGATCGTCCCCGAGGGCCTGGCTCCCGTCGACGGCGCCTACTTCGCCGAGGTCGACGTCACCGCGATCACGCCGAACCCGCGCCAGCCGCGACAGGTCTTCGACGAGGAGGCACTTGCCGAGCTGGTGCACTCGGTGAAGGAGGTCGGCCTCCTCCAGCCCGTGGTCGTTCGTCGCACCGGGGAGGACCGCTACGAGCTGATCATGGGTGAGCGCCGCTGGCGCGCGACCCAGGAAGCAGGGCTCGAGAAGATCCCGGCGATCGTTCGCGAGACGAGCGACGACGCCATGCTGCGCGATGCGTTGCTCGAGAACCTGCACCGGTCACAGCTGAACCCCCTCGAGGAGGCGGCCGCCTACCAGCAGCTTCTCGACGACTTCGGCTGTACGCATGAGGAGCTCGCTCATCGCATCGGGCGAAGCCGGCCGCAGATCAGCAACACGCTCCGTCTGCTCAAGCTTTCGCCGGCGGTGCAGCGCCGAGTTGCCGCGGGTGTGCTCTCCGCCGGACACGCCCGGGCACTGCTCGCGGTCGAGAGTGCCGATACTCAGGACCGCCTCGCGGCGCGAGTGATCTCCGAAGGGATCTCGGTGCGCGGGCTCGAAGAGATCGTGGCTGTCGGCGACCTCGGATCGGAGAACAAGCCTCGGCCTCGACCACGCAAGCCGCACGCTCCTGCGCTGGACGACCTGGCCGGAAGACTCTCGGACCGCTTGGAGACTCGCGTCAAGGTCGCACTCGGAAAGACGAAGGGCAAGATCACCGTCGAGTTCGCCTCCATTCCCGACCTGGAGCGGATCGTCGACCTCTTGGACCCGAAGAACGACCGGCCGCTCTGACGGTGCTGTCCGCCCCACGGTTCGAGCACATTCGGTCGAGCGGGGTCCGGGTGGAGTAGGTCGGACCCCGCCACGGCGGCAGAGCTGTGTCGCCAGGCCGGCGCCCGCCGTGGCGACGCGGTGCGAGGCGTCGCGGTGCGAGGCGTCGCGGTGCGAGGCGTCGCGGTGACAGGTGAGTGGGCTTGCCGCCTCGAGCGCCTCATATGGGCGCTGGGAAGATCCAGCCCCGGTGTGTTCGCCTCCGTCACCGAGGTCGTCGACTTACCTGCGTGGGAGGGCGGGTCCGGCCGCGCGGAACTTGCGGCCCCGTCCGCGGTGCGTCACCTCCTAGGGCTGATGCCGGGGCTGACGAAGTGGGGATGCAATGAGGTGGGCTACGCGAGCGCGAAGGCTGCACCCGCACCGAGGCCGCACCCGCGTGGAGGCCGCGCCGCGTGGAGCCGCACGAAGTCGTTCGTCCCGCAGCTGGAGGCGGACTTCCCGTCGAGCCTCGACGATAAGGGCCACGACGTTTCACGTGGAACGTGCACATCCCCAAAGTCCGGACGATGGCGTCCCGCTCGGTGAGCGACAGGGTGACCCTGAACAACGGAGCGGTGCCGGGCGCGAGGCGCAGACAAGCCTGCGGGCAACCGGGTGCCCCTTCCCTCATCGCAATGCCTAAGCCAACCGATATGTCGACGCATCGATTTATCGACAAAACGACAGGTAGGTCTATCGCTAGACACCCGCCCCCGCCGGGGGCCCCCTTGCACGCGAGGTTCGGGACCACGGGAAAGCGCGGGCCTACGGCATGAGCCGCTGTTTCACATGAAACCAAGACATGCGCACGCCCCGCCGGAGCGGTCGGACGAGCAACTGCTCCGGAGGTCCCGACGGCTCGGCGCACAGCCGGTCCTCGCCGGCCATCTGGTCCGACACCAGCCCCCGGCGGTCAGACCTCGTCGCCGGAGCGGCGGGCGGCCCGTTCTGAGGCCTTCCTGGCCTTCCGCTCGGCGCGACGCCGCTTCTCCTCGAGGTCGAGCTCGGCCGCCCGCTCGAGTGTGGGGGCCGAGCCACCGTGCGACGCGGGCAGCCACCACGAACCGGGCGGCTGCTCCTCGGCGGGGTAGGCCTTGATGGTGCGGTCGAGCAGTGCGCTCATCGCCGCGTGCAGCTCGGCCGTCTCGGCCACCGGATCCGCGCCCACCGGACGCATCGGGTCGCCGACCGAGATGGCGATCGTCTTTCCCCGAGAGAAGTCCTTCGGGTGGTCCTTGGTGATCATCCGCTGCGTGCCCCACACCACGACGGGGATCAACGGCACCCGAGCCTCGGCTGCAAGCCGCACGGCCCCGGTCTTCAGCTCCTTGATCTCGAAGCTGCGGGAGATGGTGGCCTCGGGGAAGATCCCGACGATCTCGCCCATGCGGAGGTAGCGCAGCCCCTCCTGGTACGAAGCCAGGCCCTCACCACGGTCGACCTCGATGTGGTGGAGAGATCGCATCAGCGGTCCGCCGAAGCTGTGGTCGAAGATCTCCTTCTTCGCCATGAACCGCACCAGCCGCTTGGCCGGCTGAGCCGCAAACCCGCCGAAGATGAAGTCGACGTACGACACATGGTTGACCGCGAGCAGGGCCGGCCCCGTGCGCGGGATGTGCTGGGTGCCGCTCAGCTGGAACTTCAGGCCGAGGGCCTTGAAGGCTGCTTTGGCCGTCCAGATGACCGGCGGGTAGGTGATGTCGCGCATCGGTGGCTGCTTTCCTCAGGCCCTGGAGCGGGCGGCTGCTGAACGGACCAGGTTCTCGACGAGCTCCCCGAGGTCGAGGCCGGCCGCCTGCACCGACAATGGCACGGTCGAGGTCTCGGTGAGCCCGGGTGCCACATTCACCTCGAGGAACCACACGGTCCCGTCCTCGTCGATCATCAGGTCCGACCGTGAGAGGTCACGGAGGCCGAGGGCCGCATGAGCGTCGACGGCGACCCGCGCGCACTCCTCGCTGAGCTCGGTGCTGAGCTTGGCGGGCACCACGAACTCGGTGCTGCCTGCGGTGTATCGCGCGGTGTAGTCGTAGACCCCGCCGTCGGGGCTGATGGAGACGACCGGCAGCGCGCGCGGCCCGTCTCCGGTGTCGACCACGGGTACGGCGACCTCCTGGCCCTCGATCAACCGCTCCACCAACGCCGTGTCGCCGTAGGCGAAGGCGTTCACCATGGCTCCCGGGAGGTCCACCGCGTCGCGGACGACCGTGCAGCCGAGGGCCGACCCGCCCTTGGCCGGCTTGACGATCAGCGGCAGCCCGATCGAGGCGAGGATCGCGTCCATCACCGCGGCGGCACCGAGCTCGCGGAAGGTCTCGTGCGGGAGGGCCACGCCGCGCGGGGTGTGGATGCCACGACCGGCGACCACCGCCTTGGCCACCGGCTTGTCGAACGCCGCCCGACAGGCGGCCGGGACCGAGCCGACATAGGGGACGCCGAGAAGCTCGAGCACCTCGCGCAGGGCACCGTCCTCGCCGGTCTCACCGTGCAGCAGCGGCACGACACAGGCAGGCGGGTCGCTGCGGAGCGACGGCAGCAGTGCGGCGTCGACGTCGCGCTCGTCGACCTCGACCCCGGCGTCGCGCAGGGCCTCGGCGACCCTCCTCCCCGAGCGCAGTGAGACGTCGCGCTCGTGGGAGAGACCCCCGGCAAGCACCACGACTCGACCGTCGACTGCTTCCATGGCGTGTGGCTCCTGACTCAGGTGAGGTCGGTGTTCGGGGCTTCGTACCCGCGGCGCAGCGTGGGGTGGACGGAGGTGCCGAAGGTCTCGCGCAGCTCCATCTCCTCCTCGATGACGCCGACGAGGCGGCGGACTCCCTCTCGGATCCGCTCCGGCGTCGGGTAGCAGTAGGACAGCCGCATGCTCTGGGCACCGAAGCCGTCGGCGAAGAACGCCGTGCCCGGGACGTAGGCGACCCGGGCCGTCACAGCCCGGGGCAGCATCGCCTTCGCGTCGAGCCCGTCGGGCAGGGTGAGCCAGACGTAGAAGCCGCCGTCGGGGACGTTCCACCGCGCGGCCGCCGGCATCATGTCCTCGAGGGCGCCGATCATCGCGTCGCGGCGCGCTCGGTACATCTCCCGGAAGTCCTTGACCTGGCTCTGCCAGTCGTGGCTCGACAGGTACGCGGAGACCGCCATCTGCGAGAAGGACGGCGGGCACAGGGTCGCGGACTCCTGGGCGAGGACGAGCTTCTCGCGTACGGCGTGGGGGGCCAGCGCCCATCCGACCCGGAACCCCGGGGCGAAGGTCTTGGAGAACGACCCAAGATAGATCACGCCCTCAGCCTCGTCGGCGCGCAGCGCGCGGTAGGGCTCGTCGTCGAACCCGAGAAGGCCGTACGGGTTGTCCTCGAGGATCAGGATGTCGGCCTCACGACAGATCTCGAGCACCTCGGCCCGGCGCTCGCTGGAGAGGGAGATGCCGGCGGGGTTGTGGTAGTTGGGGATCGTGTAGAGGAACTTGATCGTCTTGCCCGCGGCCTTCGTCGCCGCGATCGCCTGACGCAGGGCCTCCGGCACCAGGCCGTGCTCGTCCATCTCGGCGTGCACGACGTCGCACTGGTAGGCCTTGAACACGCCGAGCGCGCCGACGTACGACGGCGCCTCGCAGATCACCACGTCACCCGGGTCGCAGAAGATCCGCGTCACCAGGTCGACCGCCTGCTGCGACCCGACGGTCACGACGACGTCGTCGGGGTGCGCCTCGATGCCCTCGAGCCGCATCACGTCGCAGATCTGCTCGCGCAGGACCGGGTCGCCCTGCCCGGAGCCATACTGCATCGCGACCGCGCCGTTGCCCTGGATGAGGTCGTGGATGGCGCCGCCGACGACGTCGAGGGGGAGCCCGGAGATGTTCGGCATGCCCCCGGCGAGCGAGACGACCTCGGGTCGGCTGGCCACGGAGAACAGGGCGCGGATCTCGGAGGCGGTCATGCCCTGCGTGCGGGCGGCGTAGCGGTCGACGTAGCTGTCGAGCCGAGTCGCGCTGCGGCGTACTTCTCCTGGACCGTTCTCAGGCATCCCTGCTCCCGTCGGTGAACTACTAGGATGGATCATCGCGGCAGTCACCTCAGCATGGGGGTCACGACATGGGATCGAGCGGAAGAAGGATCGCTCGCCTGACGCTCGACAACCTCGACGACCTGCCCTCGACCTGTCGCGCGTGCGCCTTCTGGGAGCTCGACCCCGTCCGCCGCGAGCGCGCGGCCGCCGCCGGGGAGACTGCCTGTGAGAAGGAGTCCTGGGTCTCCCGGGTTCTTCTCGAGTGGGGTTCGTGCGGCCGTTTGCTGTACGTCGACGACGAACCCGCCGGCTACGCGATGTATGCCCCCGCGAGCTTCGTGCCCGGGGCCGACGCGTTCCCCACCTCCCCGGTGAGCGAGGACGCCGTCCTGCTGTCGACGCTCGTGGTGCGCCCCGAGTACGCCGGAGGGGGACTCGGCCGGGTACTGGTCCAGGCCGTCGTCAAGGACGTGCTCAGCCGGGGCGGCATCCGCGCGATCGAGGTCTTCGGGGACCGTCTCGCCACGGCGGACGGAGACCCGACGGGCTGCGTCGTGCCGGCGGACTTCTGGCTGAGGGTCGGGTTCAAGACGCACCGGAGCCATGTCCGCTACCCGCGGCTGCGCATGGACATGCGTTCGGTGCTCACCTGGCGCGAGGAGGTCGAGCAGGCGCTGGAGAAGCTGCTCCACGTCGTCCGGCCGAGGCCCGTGACTCCGGTGGCGCCGGCGGCGGAGCGCGGGCGCTCGGGGCGACGTGAGGGGTGGCCTCGTTCCTGACCCGGCCGGCCGTCAGGTGGGCGGGTGCTCGCGGAGCGCCCGGCGAAGCTCGGAGAACCTCAGGACCCCGGTCTTGGAGTCGGCCTCCGGCGAGAGGTAGACGCGCTGGATCGCGACCACGACGGCCTCGGCGACGACGTCTCGGAACGCCGGGTCGGCCAGCCGTGCGGAGTCGCCCGGGTTGGTGATGTAGCCGACGTCGACCCGGACGGCAGGCATCCGGGTGCGGCGCAGCAGGTCCCAGGTCTTGCTGTGGGAGCGCAGGTCCACGAGGTCGGTGCGGGCGACTATCTCGCGCTGGACGAGGCTGGCGAACCGTTCGCCGGCCGTGGACCGCACGCCGCGCGCGTCGATGCCGTAGTAGTAGGTTGCGACCCCGCACGCCCCGGGATTGTCGGCGGCGTCGACGTGCAGGGAGACGCAGAGGTTCGCGTTCGTGCGGTTCGCGAACTCGGCACGGTCGGACTCGCTCGGCGTGGTCTCGCCCGACGGGTCGCTCGGGTGCGTGAGGAAGGCCTGCACGCCGGTCGCGGAGAGCCGGCCCTCGATGCGGTTGGCGAGGTCCTGGGTGATCGATGCCGCCTCGGCGGCCAGGGCCGGGTCCGACACGCGGGTGTCGGCGGCGTCGATGACGACCACCTTCCCCGACAGCTGGGGACCGGCCCGGCGGATCTGCTCCTCGGCGCGCAGCGCGTTGGGCTGGCCGCCCTGGACCCGGGGCGCGAGCCGGGAGAGCGCCTTGAGCGTGGAGGGCCCGCAGGTGCCGTCGGGGGGAACACCGATGTTGCGCTGGAACTCGCGCACGCCCTGCTCGGTCTGGTGGCCGTAGAAGCCGTCGGCCCGTCCGACCCGGAACCCGAGGTCGAGGAGCCGCTGCTGGAGGGTGAGCACGTCGTCGCCGGACATCAGGTTGCCGGGGGCGAAGGTCAGCAGGCGGTCGCCGAGCTTCCAGCGGGCCTCGTCGAGCATGCGGTAGGTCTGCGGACCGACGATCCCGTCGGCGGTGAGCCCGCGCTGCTGCTGGAAGGCGCGGACGGCCCGGTCCACCTCGGCGTCGAAGGTGGGACCGGCCCCCGGCGTACCGCCGGTCTCCGCGAGCAGACCGAGGGTGGTCAGCAGTGCGCGGATGTCGGCCACCGCCTCGCCGGTGTCGCCGAGGCGGAACAGACGCTGGTGCCGAGCCTGGGTCAAAACGCTCCTCCCGGATAGGAAAGCGGTCGTGCGGACAGCGAAAGAGGGCCGGCCCTTGGGAGGACGGCCGGCCCCCTTTCAGTCTGTGTCCACGCTCAGCCTATGAACTCGCTCAGCTCGTTGAGCAGCGCGGCCTTCGGCTTGGCGCCCACGATCTGCTTCACGACCTCACCGTTCTGGTACACGTTGAGCGTGGGGATACCGGTGACCCGGTACATCGCCGGGGTGACCGGGTTCTCGTCGACGTTCATCTTGCGCATCACGAGCTTGTCGCTGTGCTGGGCGTTGATCTCCTCGAGGATCGGGTGGACCTGGCGGCACGGGCCGCACCACTCGGCCCAGAAGTCGACCAGGACCGGCTTGTCGGCCTTGAGCACCTCGGTCTCGAACTCGTCGTCGGTCACGGCAGCGATGTCAGCCACAAGTGGCTCCTTCTTGATCGATCGGGTTTCAGTGTGCAGTAAACAGGTGCCCACGGACAATGCCCGTATTGAGGGGCGAGCCGCCCATGGGTTCAGACGTGAGTCAGGCCCCGGCGACCTGGACCTGCTCGGCGAGCATCCCCGCCGCGACGTCCGAGGACTCGGTCTTGGCGGCGTGCTCGAGGTCGGCGAGGAACCGCTCGGCGTCGAGGGCCGCGGCGCAGCGGTGCCTGCGGCGGTGACCGCCTGCCGGTAGTTGTGGTCCACGAGGTCTCCGCAGGCGAAGACACCGGGCAGGTTCGTCTTGGTCGAGGGGTGGTCGACGAGGACGTAGCCCTCCTCGTCGAGCCGGACCTGGTCCTTGAGGAGCTCGGAGCGCGGGTCGTGGCCGATGGCGATGAAGAGGCCGGTGACGTCGAGCTCGCGCTTCTCACCGGTGAGGGTGTCGACCAAGGTCACGCCGGTGAGCTTCTCCTGGCCGTGGATCGCCTCGACGGCGGAGTTCCACGCGAACTCGATCTTCGGGTCGGCGAAGGCGCGGTCCTGCATGATCTTCGAGGCGCGCAGCTCGTCGCGACGGTGGACGATCGTCACCTTGCTCGCGAAGCGGGACAGGAAGGTCGCCTCCTCGACGGCGGAGTCGCCGCCACCGACGACCGCGATGTGCTGGTCGCGGAAGAAGAAGCCGTCGCAGGTGGCGCACCAGGAGACGCCGTGTCCGGAGAGCCGGTCCTCGTCTGCGATGCCGAGCTTGCGGTAGCCGGAGCCGGTCGCGAGGATCACGGCGTGAGCACGGTGCTCGTTGCCGGCGGAGTCGGTGACGACCTTCACGGCTCCGGTGAGGTCCACGGAGGTCACGTCGTCGGAGACGAGCTCGGCGCCGAAGCGCTCGGCCTGGGCGCGCATGTTGTCCATCAGCTCCGGGCCCATGATGCCGTCACGAAAACCGGGGAAGTTCTCGACCTCGGTGGTGTTCATGAGGGCACCACCCGCGGTGACCGACCCCTCGAAGACGAGAGGGGTGAGGTTCGCCCGCGCGGCGTAGACCGCGGCGGTGTAACCGGCCGGTCCGGATCCGACGATGATGACGTTGCGTACGTCCTGGTCCGCCATGTGACTGGTGCTCCTGTGGGTGTGGGGCGTTGTCCTTCGAGGGCACAACCGATCCTAAGGGCGGGACATTCCCGACGCTGCCCGGGCGAGCAGGGACTGCGGCTAGCGTGCCTCGATCGTGGTCGACGCCGCGGGCGTGTCGGCGTCGTCGCAGGTGAAGACCTCGGCGGTACGACGGCCGCCGGCCGGTGCGCGGAGCACCAGCACGGCGCTCTCGCCGTCGAGGCGCACCGGGAGCCACTCGTCGCCGGCCTCCGTGTCGGGCCGGACGCACCCCCCCGACCGCCTGAAGCCCTCCGAGAGGGCGGCTGTGAGCGAGAAGTCCGCGACGCGCTGGACGTCCGCCCGGAGCGAACCGGTGCGCAGACGCGGGAGGTCCGAGGCCGCCTCCGGCGGTGTGTTGAGATCCCGGTCACGCTCGGCATCCCCGGGTGAGCGCGCCTCCAGGCGTTCCGGTGCGGCCTCGGCCCCCGCCTCGCCGGCTGCGTCGTCCTGGCTCGCCACGGAAGGAGCCTCGGCGCTCGTGGAGGAGTCGGCCTGGCCGCCGGTCAGGTCGTCGATGCCGACGCCGAGGGCGATGACCGAGACGGCTGCCGCGGCCAGGAGCAGCTGAGGCCAGCGACGCCGACGACGGGAGGCCAGCTCCGTCACGCCGGTCGCCCGGTCGGGCACCGGGTCTTCGGCGACCCCCTCCTCGGTGGCCGTCACCGGCGCATCCGCCCGCTCGGAGACGAGCGCCGCGAGGACGTCGTCGAGCCGCCCCGCCACGTCCTCGGGGATCTGCTCGTGCTCGGGGTCCGGGCCGGCAGCCGCGGCGAGCAGCCGGCGCACCTGCTCCGGCTCGTCGTGCTCCGCGTTCACGCCTGCTCACCTCCTCCCACGGGTCCTTTGCTTGGACGTCCCGACGCCCCTGGCGGTTCCACGGCGTGCCCTGCGGTCCCGGCGGCGGTCTCCTGGGCAGCGCGTGGCCGCAGCTCGGCCAGCAGCGGCGCGAGGCGGGCGCGCCCGCGTGAGCAGCGGCTCTTCACGGTCCCGGGTGCGCAGCCGAGGATCGCCGCCGCCTCCTCGACCGAGTAGCCCTGCATGTCCACGAGCACGAGCGCGGCCTTCTGGTCCGGGGCGAGGGCGTCGAGCGCGCGGAGGACGAGCGTCCGCTGCTCCTCGTCGAGCACGACCTCGGCAGGGTCGGCGGTCTCCCGCGAGGCCGGGTCGGCCGTCGTACTCGTGCGGAGCGAGCCGTGGCCGGCGTACTCCTCCAGGTCGTCCGGGAGGGACTCCGCGGCGCGGACCTTGCGGCGGCGGAGCCGGTCGAGGCAGGCGTTCACGACGATCCGGTGGAGCCAGGTCGTGACGGCAGCGTCCCCGCGGTAGGAACCCGCTCGGCGGAAGGCCGAGACCATGGCGTCCTGGAGCGCGTCGGCGGCCTCGTCGGGGTCGCCGGTCGTGCGAAGCGCCACGGCCCAGAGGCGGTCACGGTGCCGGCGGAAGACGATGCCGAACGCCTCGGCGTCACCCTCGACGTGGGCGGCGATCAGCGAACGGTCGTCGCGCTCGTCCTCGACGGCCCCCGGCTTCTCGCCCGCGGTGCCCGACGACCCGGCCAACCGTCAGCGCCTCACGACGATCTCGGCGACTCGTCCCCGGTAGGCGCCGTCCGCGGGCGGCAACGAGGTCAGCCAGACGACGAGGTACTGGGTCGTGACGGGTCGGTCGAAGTCGAGGTCGGCCTTGCCGCCGACGCCGTTCGCGGAGGCGACCCGACGAAGGTTGTCGACCGAGGTGGGCTGGCCGCTCCCGTCCGGCGCCGCCAGGATCTCCAGGCTCGTGGGGCTGCCCTGGACCGTGACCTGTGCCGAGGAGACCTCCTGCTGTCGGCCCAGGTCCACCACGAGCCCCACGCCGTCCTTGAGCAGGCCGAACTTGGGGTTCCCGTAGTACTCCATCGTCTGCCAAGCCGTGCTGGGGTCGCCGTCGATCGCCAGGCCGGCCTGCTCGGGGTTCTCCTCGCCGTTGCCCGCCGGGGGCGGGTCGAGGTCGCTGACGCCCGCGATCGACACCGGACCGCTGGGTGCGCCGCCGGTCTCGCCGCCGGCGCTCGGCTCGTCGGACGGGCTGCCGCCCGAGCCCCGTCCGAGGTTGAAGGCGAAGATGACCGCCAGGACGAGGAGAACGATCACCGCTACTGCGGCCGCGAGCTTGAGCCAGTCTCGGCTGGAGTCTCGCTTGCCCCAGTCCTCGTCGGCCTCCGGAGGGCTGTCGGGCCCCCACACCGGCGGCAGCGAGCCGGTGCCATGGGTGGAGTGGAAGCCCCGGACGGGACCGGAGGGCTCGTCGGCCCCCGCGTCGTGGCGCTGTGACGCGGCACGAGGAGGTCCGGGGGCGAAGAGCGGCCTGGCCTCCGGCTCGGGGAGCGGCGGAGGCGGTGGAGGCGCAGGCCGTCGACCGCGGTCGAGCTCGTCGTCGTCGAACATCGGCGGCGCGGCCTGGGTGGCCTCGGGGTCGGCGGGCGGACGTGCACCACCACCCTGAGAACCGGCCTGCGCCGCCGGGTGGGGAACCGCCTTGGTGGCCTCGACGTCGCCGCCGGCGGCACCGCCAGCCGGTTGGGTGCTCGGTGCCGACCGGAAGCCGGCGAGCTCGTCCACGTCGATCACGGCGGTGGGTTCGTGGCCCAGGGGCGGGGCCGCCGCGGGGTCGCCGATGAAGTCGCTCAGCGCGGCGCTGATCTCGTGGGCGGTCTCGAGCGACCCGTGCGGCGACCCGGGGTTGAGCACCCGGTCGCAGACCGCGTCGAGCGACCGCGGCACACCCGCACGCACCTGGCGGGGCCGGAGGATGCGGTCGTGGTCGCGCGGGGCTTCGGGCAGCACGCTGGTCTGGGTGCCTGGCCACTTGCCCACGAGGGTGGCGTAGAGGAGACCGGCGAGGTTGTGTACGTCGGACTCGTGGTCGCTGAGGATCCGGCCGTCCGTCGTGGCGGGCTGGCGCCGTCCGTGCAGGACCGCGTCGACGACGAAGCCGATCAGCTTCACGGACCCGGCGTCGGTGACCATGACGTTCTCGGGCACGAGCCGGCCGTGCGCGATGCCGTGGCTGTGGGCGAAGGTGATCGCGTCTGCGACCTCCTTGACCAGCCAGGCCGCTCGGCGGGGCGGGAGCGGGCCGTCGGCGAGCAGCTTGTCGAGGGACATCCCGCTGCCCCACTCGTGGACGACGTACACGACGCCGTCCTCCTGGGCTGCGTCGAGAACCCGGAGGAAGTGCCCCTCAGTGATGGTGGCGGAGGTCCGTGCCGCCACGAGAAGGGCGTCGGACCTCGGGTCGGTGATCTCGATCACGTTGACCGCGACACTGCGGGCAAGGGTCTGGTCGATGGCGCGCCAGAACCTGGCGCCGTCGGTGTCCTGGACCAGGTCCTCGAGACGGAAACGCCCAGCGAGGACGGTCCCACGCCCGATCGGCTTGTCGGTCACGACCCTCCTCGCTACGTGGTCCGGCGTCTTCCCTAGGCAAACTACATGCTAGGCGCCCCTGTCTCGACCGAGCCGCGAGGTCACCATCTGCACGACGCCCGTGACCTCCTTGATCCGCAGCAGCCGGGCGAGCAGCAGGAAGAGCGTGGCGTCGACCGTGGTTGTGAGCAGGAGCATGGCGAGTGCTCGCAGCTTGCTCTCGTCGTCCGGCCAGAGCACCGTGACGCCGTACCTGACCGCCCAGGCCACCGCGGCGGCGACACCTGCAGCGAGGACCAGCCTTGCGAGGAAGCGCACGAGTGTCCGCGTCTCCAGGCCGCCGAGGAGCCTGCTGAGCAGGGCGTAGGAGAGCGTCGCACCGACGGCGTAGGCGCCGATGTAGGCCACGACGAGACCTGAGGCCACGTCGGTGGTGGTCACGGCGCGCGTGACCACCACCGCGAGGACGATGTTGGTGGCGGCGATCACGCACTGGATCCAGAAGACCGTGCGGGTGCGCTCGAGGGCGTAGTAGCCGCGCAGCATCAGGAAGTGGATGGTGAAGAACGCGATGCCGACCCCGAAAAGTGACAGCGGCAGGGCGTAGTCGGGGTAGGCGTCCGACGCCGCCAGCCAGCCGTACGTCACGTGGGCCAGGTCGAGCGCGATCATCGGGAGCAGCATCGCGAAGGGGAGCATCAGCGAGAGCGTGGTGCGCAGCGTCGACGCCAGGCCGCTCCCGACGCCGGTGAGGTCGTGCTCGGCAGCGCGGGCGGAGAGCCGCGGGAGTATCGCGGTGGCCAAGGACACGGTGATGACCGAGTGCGGCACCATCACGAGCAGGAACGACTGGGAGTAGATCGTGTAGCCGGTGCCCTGGTCGACCGAGCCGCTGGAGGCGATCCGGACCACGACCGTGTAGGCGATCTGGTTCACGACCACGAACAGCACGGTCCAGACGCCGAGCCGCAGGGTGTGCCCGAGGCCGGAGCCGCGGAAGTCGAAACGTGGCCGGTAGCTGAAGCCAGCCTTCCTCAGGTACGGCAGCAGGATCAGGAACTGCGCCACGATGCCCAGCGTGGAGCCGAGGCCGAGCAGCAGCTCCTGGCCGGACGTGTAGCCGCCGTAGAGGTCCTCTGCCGGCCCGAACACCAGCAGGTAGACGACCAGCACGAGCACCGAGATGACGTTGTTGGCGATCGGCGCCCACATCATCGGCCCGAACCGGCCACGAGCGTTGAGGACCTGCCCGACCAGAACGAACATCCCGTAGAAGAAGACCTGGGGGAGGCAGTAGCGGGCGAAGTCGATCACCGACTCGAGCTGCTCGGTGCGGTCGGGCTCGAACCAGGCCGGCGACAGGAAGAGCCGCATCAGCCACGGCGCGGCCACGACCATCAGCGCCGTGACGACGAGCAGGAAGAGGCCGGCGAGGGTGATGATCCGGTTGGTGTAGGCGTCCCCGCCGTCGGCGTCGTTCTTCATCGCCCGCACCAGCTGCGGCACCAGCACCGCGTTGAACACGCCTCCCGCGAGGAGGATGTAGAGCATGTTCGGCACGGTGTTCGCGATGTTGAACACGTCGGCGTGCAGGAAGGCGCCGAGCGCGGCCGCGAGCAGGGCTCCGCGGACGAAGCCGCTGGCGCGCGAGACCACCGTGCCGGCGGCCATCACCGCGCTGGAGGAGAGGATGCTCCGGCTCTCGCGCTCAGCGACGGCGTCCCGGTCGGTCTGCTCGGTCGGTCGGGTGTGACCGGTGGGCTCGCTCACGAGGTGATGTCCTCCAGCTGTGGTTCGTCGACCTTCTGCCTCGCCCGCACGCGTCGCAGGATGCGCGCCGCGATGGCCGCGAAGAAGACCACCGCGCCGGTGCCCATGATCAGCCAGATCACCAGCCCGACCTGGCTGCTGCGCACCCTGATCTGCGTCGTGCGGCCGAGTGGCCGGCCGTCACGGGTGGTGGGGACGATCCGCACCGAGTTCACGCCGGTGTCGGTCGCGGTCACGCCCAGCCGCACCGACGCCCGCTGGCCGGGTCCGAGGGACACCAGGTCGGGGGAGCGGACCTGCAGCTCGTCGGTGCCGGTCTCGGCAGTGATGCCGACGGTGACCGGCTCCTCGAGGTCGTTGACCACCGTGACCTGGAAGCTCCCGGACTCGCTGGACATCGTGACCAGCGGCGTGCCCTCGACGTAGACGCTGCTCAGCGAGTCGTCAACCTGGTCGGAGATCCGTTGGGTGGCGGCCAGCGCGCGCCGCGGCCGTTGGCGAGCGTTCGTCGAGGACGTGAGCATCGCCGCTCGACCCACCTGGTCGTCGATGGTGTCGTTGCGGGTCAGCAGGTCGGCGAGGGTGGAGCCTGCGGCGTCGAGCTCCTGGGTCGACACCAGGTTCGCCACCGGGATCTCGCGCCGACGGAGCCTTCCGGTGTAGCTGAGCTGCTCGCCGTACTCCTCGGTCCGGCTCATCGCCTGGGCCGAGGAGAGGTGCACCGGTCGGATCCACGGCACCTCGAGCCCCCGGAAGAAGTCGGACATGGCCCAGGACCCGCCCGGGTTCCACAGCTCGGGCAGCGACACGACCAGTGGCCCTCCGCCGTCGCCGGTGAGCCCGTGGACCGCGGACTCGGCCAGGATCTGCTGGCGCAGCGCCAGCGCGGCGAACGGGGGCGTCGGGGTCGGCCCGCCCACCCGGGCGACGTCGTTGGTCAGGACCGCTTCGGTGCCCTGCGAGAGGGTGACCGTCGTGGCGTCGGCGTCCACTGCCCGCTCGGACAGCAGCAGCGTCCTGCCGGGGTCGAGGTGCCGGAGCGCGGCGTTGGGGAAGAGGCCGTCCGCAGGTGCCACGACAGGCATCCCGTCGAGGGCCAGCTCCTCCATCGTCCTCGTGCTGAGCTCGTTCGCCCGCTCGAAGGTGCCCGCGAAGTTGCGGCGGAGCATGCTCGCGGCGTCGACGTCGCCGTAGGGCAGGGTGAGGATCCTCTGGCCGGAGGCGAGGTCGGTGAAGTCACCCAGCCAGTCCCTCGCCTGCTGGGCGTCCGCCGCGACCTCGGCGAGCTCCTCGGCGGGGTCGTCGGCAGAGTCGCCGGGGTCGGCGGGGCCGGGGCTGTCGGTGAGCACGCTGTCCGGGCTCGCGGACTCCTCCGGGCCGGCGTCGGTCGGCTTCAGGTCGAAGCCCGGGTTCCCGTCGGCGATCGACCGGACGGCCTCGAGCACGGCCGGGTCGACCAGCCAGGTGAAGGGCACGTCCGAGGCCGTGCCGGCCAGGCCGACGAGGCGGTTGAGGCGACCGTTGGCACTCAGGCGGCGGTTCCAGGCGGCGCTGTTCGCCAGGCTGCCCTCCGACGTACGCCGGACGTGTCCTCGAAGCGGCACGACCAGCGAGAGGTTGGTGCGGGTCCCACGCGCCGGCATCGAGCTGATAAAGGTGCGCGCACGGCCGTCGGCGCCGTCGATCCGGCCTTCCTCGTTGGTGCCGAGCACGTGGACGCCGAGCCAGTAGACCCCTGCTCCGCCCACCGGCAGCTCGCTTCTCGGGACCGAGATGTTGTACCTGGTGCTCTGGCCGGGCTCGAGGTCGGCCACCTCGTCGTAGAGGCCCGGGTCGGTGATCCGTTGGCCGACGGCCATGGTCTCCGGGCTGGCGGTCGCCTCCTCGAGCTCGGCGGAGGTCGTCATCGGGACCGAGGACATGAAGAGGTAGGCCCTGAGGTCGGTCCACGTGCTCTCGGAGCGGTTGGTGATCTCCCCGGTCAACGTCACGTCTCCGCGGGCCGGCAACGCCGACGGCGAGATCGACTCGATCGACACCGCGAGGGGTCCCTCGCCCTCGTCCTCCGCCGCGGACGGAGCAGTGCGCGGGTGGGCCGCGGCGGGAACGGCCAACGCCGAGGAGAGTAGGGCCGCGGCTGTGACCCCGGCGGCGGCCCGGGAGGCACCGGTGCGCAGGCGCATGGCGATGCGTGCTGCGGCTGAGGGGATCACGCGGTCGATGCTAACGGGCGCGCCGGTCGCGCTCGCAGGGTGCAACTAGAGTGGTCTGCCGTGTCCGACGAGCCCCAGACCCCCATGCGCATGAGCGAGGTCCAGCAGACCGTGGAGCGCGAGCTGCAGCGCATCGCGCCCGTGACCGACGATCTCGGGGCCCGCTTCGCCGACGCCGGGGAGGAGATCGCCCTGGTCGGTGGCCCGGTCCGGGACGCGATGCTCGGACGGCTGCAGAACGACCTCGACTTCACCACCTCGGCGCGTCCCGAGGTCACCGAGCGGCTGGTCAAGGGCTGGGCGGACGCGGTCTGGGACATGGGCCGCGCGTTCGGCACCATCGGCTGCCGCCGTGGGCCGTGGCAGGTCGAGATCACCACCTACCGCTCCGAGAAGTACGACCCGGAGTCCCGCAAGCCGAGCGTCGACTACGGCGACTCGCTCGAGGGGGACCTCGGCCGCCGTGACTTCACCGTGAACGCCATGGCCGTCTCCCTGCCCGGTCGCGAGTTCCAGGACCCGTACGGCGGCCTCGTCGATCTCGCGCACCAGGTGCTCCGCACGCCCGGACGTCCCGAGGACTCGTTCTCCGACGACCCCCTCCGGATGATGCGGGCGGCGAGGTTCGCGGCCCAGCTCGGGTTCTCGGTCGCCCCCGAGGTGGTCGAGGCGATGACCGCCATGGCCTCGCGCATCGAGATCGTGTCGGCGGAGCGGGTGCGCGACGAGCTCGTGAAGCTCGTGTGCGCGCCGTACCCCCGCCGGGGGCTCTCGCTCATGGTCGAGACCGGGCTGGCCGACCACGTCCTCCCCGAGCTGCCCGCCCTCGCGCTCGAGCGCGACGAGCACCACCGCCACAAGGACGTCTACGAGCACACGCTGACCGTGCTCGAGCAGGCCATCGACCTCGAGCACCGCCTCGGGGACGGCCCCGACCTCGTGTCGCGGTTCGCGGCCCTGATGCACGACGTGGGCAAGCCCCGCACGCGCCGGTTCCTCGGCGACGGCACCGTCACCTTCCACCACCACGATGTCGTGGGCGCGAAGATCACCAGGAAGCGGATGCGGGCGCTGCGCTTCTCCAACGACGACATCGACGCGGTGACCAAGCTCGTCGAGCTCCACCTCCGGTTCCACGGCTACGGCTCCGGGGAGTGGACCGACTCCGCCGTGAGGCGCTACGTCCGCGACGCCGGCGACCAGCTCGAGCGGCTGCACATCCTGACCCGGGCCGACTCCACGACCCGCAACCGGCGCAAGGCCGAGCGGCTGCGGCGTGCCTACGACCACCTCGAGGAGCGGATCGCCGAGCTCGCCGAGCAGGAGGAGCTCGCCGCGATCCGGCCCGACCTCGACGGCAACCAGATCATGGAGATCCTCGGCATCGGCCCGGGCCCCGAGGTCGGACAGGCCTACAAGTTCCTGATGGAGCTGCGCATGGACCAGGGGCCGCTCTCCGAGGAAGCGGCGAAGCGGGCCCTGCTCGACTGGTGGACCTCGCGCCAGGGCGACCCGGGCTGACAGGGGCTACCCGAATGGCGTGGGGTGGCTGCGGTAGGCGTCCTGCATGCCCGAACACTGTGCGTCGAACCGGGAGCCACGTGGTTACGCTGCTCGCATGAAGTCCGAGCTCTTCGCGCAGTCCAACCTCGAGGTGACGCCCGACCAGCGGTTCGCGCTGCAGAACGGACAGATGTTGCGGGTGTCCCTCGGCCCCGACGTGCTGGCGGTCAAGGGCGCGATGGTCGCCTACCAGGGCCAGGTCGCCTTCCACCACGAGAAGTCCGGCAGCATGGGCAAGCTGCTCAAGAAGATGGTGACCAGCGAGGACATGCCGCTGATGCGGGTCAGCGGCCAGGGCGAGGTCTTCTTCGCCAACGAGGCCGGCTACGTCTACCTGCTCGAGCTCGACGGTGACGGGATCAGCGTCAACGGCCGCAACCTCCTCGCCTTCGACGCGAGCCTCGGCTGGGACATCAACCGCGTCAAGGGGGCCGGGATGATGGCGGGCGGGCTCTTCAACACGACGGTCAGCGGCCAGGGCACCGCCGCCCTCTGCACGGTCGGGCAGCCAGTCGTGCTCGACTGCTCCACCCAGCCCACCTACGTCGACGTGCAGGCGGCAGTCGCCTGGTCGGCGAGCCTGGTGCCACAGGTCACGTCGAGCATGAACATGAAGTCGATGCTGCGCGGCGGTTCGGGAGAGGCGTTCCAGTACTCCTTCCACGGACCCGGGTTCGTCGTGGTGCAGCCGCACGAGTGGGTCGCCCCGGCCACGAACGCCGGCAAGTCCGGCGGCGGGGGCGGCGTGATCGGGGACCTCTTCAGCTGAGGCTCGGTGAGACCGACCGCAGGCCCGGCACGACGTGCTCACCGAGCGCGCGCACGAAACCCACCGGGTCGCCCTCGAGCGGCATGACGTGGACCTCCTGCACGCCGACCTCGGCGAAGTGGCGCATCTCCTCGACGAAGGCCGCACCCCCGGCAGCATCGGGCGGGATCGGCGCGTTGTAGAGCACGGTCCGTCGGATCGCGTCGTAGCTTCGGCCCTCCCGGTCACACCAGTCGCGGAGCACCGCCAGCTTGTGCGCGACGTGATCCGGCCCGGCCCCGCGCCCCGCGAAGACGTTGCAGGCGTCCGCGTACTTCGCGACCAGCCGAAGCGTCTTTCGCTCGCCCTGTCCACCGACCATCACCGGCACCGTCGAGATCGGCTGCGGTGAGCAGATCGTCTCTGCGAGCTGGTAGTGCCGCCCGGTGTAAGGGCCGTCGTCAGGGCTCCACATCTGCCGGAAGATCTGGAGCGTCTCCTCGAGGCGCTCGAAACGCTCGGCGAGCGGCGGGAAGGGGATGCCGAGCCCGAGGTGCTCGCGTTCGTTCCATGCCGCGCCGAGGCCGAGGGCGGCCCGCCCGCCGGAGAGGACGTCAAGGGTGGACACGATCTTCGCGAGCAGGCCCGGGTGGCGGTAGGTGACCCCGGTCATCAGGAGCTGGAGCTCCACCGACGAGGTGTGCGCAGCCAGGAAGCCGAGGGTGGTGTACCCCTCGAGCATCGGCTCGGTGACGTCCCCGAGCAGCTCGAGCTGGAAGTGGTGGTCCATCAGCGACAACGTGTCCACACCGGCTTCGTCCGCCGCTCGGCCGACCTCCGCCAGCGTCGACGCGAGGCCGGCAGGGCCGCCCGGAAGGGTGAAGCTGACCAGGTGGACGCCGACTCTCATGCGGTCCTGCCAAGCACGTGCGAGGAGCCGAGACCGGTCAGCTCGGCGCTTACCGCCCAGAGGCGGCGCGCCGTCTCCTGGTCGTAGCTGCGGGCCGAGGACCTCTTGGGTGCCGAGTTGACGAAGTAGCGTCCGCTCACCCCTTCCATCTCAGGTGACGAGGCGAGGTAGACCGAGGTCTCGGCGCCCCGGCCGGGGGCCCTCATGAACGGACGCACCACCGGCAGCATGAGCCGCATCCAGCGGCCGCTGTCCTCCTGGCCGAAAGCGGTGCGCACCACACCGGGGTGCAGCACGTTGGCGGTAACCCCGGTGCCCTGGATGCGACGGGCGAGCTCGTAGGTGAACAGCACGTTCGCCAGCTTGGACTGGTTGTAGGCATGCTGGCCGTTGTGGCCGTGCATGCCCTGGAGGTCACCGAAGTCGATACGCCCCATGGCCTGCGCTCCCGAGGACACCGTGACCACGCGAGACGGAGCGCCGGCTGCGAGACCGTCCAGGAGAAGGTTGGTCAGGAGGAACGGCGCGAGGTGGTTGAGCGCGAAGGTGTGCTCCAGGCCGTCGGCGGTCGCGTGCCGGTGGGCCCAGTAGCCGCCGACGTTGTTCACCAGCACATCCAGCCGGGGGTACGCCGCGAGCACCTCATCGGCCAGGCGGCGTACCTCCGACTGCGCCGACAGGTCCGCGGTGAACACGTCAACGACGCCGTGGTCCACCGACCTGCGGATCTCACCGGCTGCCTGTTCGGCACGGGAGCGGTCGCGGCCGACGATGCCCACCCTGGCCCCGAGCCGGGCGAGCCCCTCGGCGGTGGCACGGCCGATGCCTCCGGTGCCGCCGGTCACGAGGACGGTTCTGCCCCGCATCGGTGTTGGCGCGGTCATGTCAGCGGACGATCTTGAAGTTGAATGCCGGGGTGCCGAGGGAGCCCCAGAGCCTCAGCCAGATCGGCAGGACCATCTCGGCCCCGCGCGCCGTGCTGATGTCCCCGAGGTCGATCACGTCGGTGTGACCCATGCTCGTGAGCAGATCGGTGACCGTCTGCTTCGCCCCGGCGTCGTCGCCCGAGACGAACACCGAGTGGTCGCCGTCGGCGAGCTGCTTCGGGTGTGCCATGAGGTGCGCGTTCATCGTGTTGAGGGTCTTGACGACCTTGGCGTCCGGGAACGCGCGCTGGATCTGCTCACCGAGGGAGTCGGTGTCCTTCACGAAGAGGGTGGGCGGCATCCCCCTGGAGAAGTCGAGCGGGTTGGCGATGTCGATGAGCACCTTGCCGGCCAGGTTCTCCCGGCCCGCGGCCTCCAGGGCCTGGAGGGAGACGCCGCCGTTGGTGGCGTTGACCACCAGCTCGGCGGATGCGGCCGCGTCGCCGAAGGTGGCCAGGGTGATCGACGGGTGTGCCGCGAACCACCTGCCGGGACCTGGGTTGCCCATCTGGTCGGGTTCGGTGCGGGTGCGCGTGGCCTCCGGATCACGGGTGCCGACTGCGACGTCGTGACCGAGCTCGTCGAGACGGCCGGCCAATGCCTGCCCGACCATTCCGGTGCCGAGGATGGCGAAGCGCATGGTTCCTCCAACGGGACTGGGTTGTGGGTAGACAGGTCTGTCTACCCACGGAACGCTAGCAGACAGACCTGTCTACCTCAACACATTGGCGTAGACAGAACTGTCTGTTTCAATGAGGGCCATGACGACCACTCGGACGGAGCGGGTGAGCCAGGCACGCGAGCGGATCCTCGAGACCGCGTTCCGGCTGTTCTACGCCAGGGGCATCCGGGCGGTGGGCGTGGACACGATCATCGCGGAGTCCGGCGTCGCCAAGGCGACGTTCTACAAGCACTTCCCGGCCAAGGACGACCTCGTCGTGGCCTACCTCGACAGGGTGGACGAGGTGTGGAGCGGCCAGCTCCACAGGGCGGCGGAGGCTGCCGGTGATGACCCCGCGGACCAGATGGTCGGCCTCTTCGATGCGCTCTCCACGGCCTGCCGAAGAGACGGCTACCGCGGATGCGCCTTCATCAACGCCGCCGCTGAGGCCGTTCCGGGCACGCCGGTCCACGACCGTACGGTCACCCACAAGAAGCAGGTGCTGGACTGGGTGCGCGACCTTGCGAGCGCGGCGGGTGCCGAGGACCCGTCAGGCCTCGCCCGCGCCCTCACGCTCTTGCTCGACGGCGGGCTGGCGAGCGGCGCGCTCGACGCGAGCCCCGATGCTCCTTCGGCCGCGAAGGACAGCGCCCGGCTGTTGGTCGAGGCGGCCGCGGGAGGTCATCGGCCTAGCAGGACGGTGCGCCGAGACCCGGACTAGCGCCGAGGGCCGTGGCCGTGGAGCTGGGAGACACGGGCGTACAGGAGCGCCGTGACGACGTACCCGGCGGCGATGACCCCCAGCACAGCGTAGGAGCGGCCCGAGGCCGGGAGCATCGCGGCCGCGACCGCGGCCGCGGCGACGAACGCGACGTTGAAGATCACGTCGTAGAGCGAGAAGACGCGCCCCCGGAAGGCGTCGTCCACCGACGCCTGCACGAGGGTGTCGACGCAGATCTTGATGCCTTGGGAGGCGAGGCCGAGGAAGAACGCCGAGACCAGGATCGCCGGCTCGGTGAAGAGCGCCCCGGGCATGATCTGGGTGAAGGCGGCGGTACCGAGCAGGGTGAGGATCCAGGCACGCAGGGTGATCCGCTCGGTCACGAACGGGGTGACGAAGGCGGCGCTGATGAACCCGGCGCCGCTGACCAGGACGGCGAGCGCCAGCCCGTTGAAGGCTGCGTCGGCCTCGTCGGGGCCGTGGAAGTAGTTGCGGTAGAGCAGGATCAGCATCACCGTCGACAAGCCGAAGAAGAAGCGGTGCGCGCCGATCGCCGCGAGGGAGTCCGAGGCAGGGCGTCGCTGGCCGAGGTGGACGAGGCCGTCGACCAGACCCCGGGCGACGTGCCGTGCGGCCTCGCGGACCGCGGGCCTCGTCGGGTCGTACGCCGGACCCAGGAGCGCCCGGGGGATGCGCAGGGCCAGCAGCGCCGCGGCGCCGTACATCACTGCCGCCGTCACGAGCACCACGACATCGCCGTCCACGCCCTGGGAGCGCTCGAAGAGCACCCGGCTACCGGAGCCGACCGCGATGCCGGTCAGGGAGGCCAGCGTGCCGCTGGTCGGGGTCACCGCGTTGGCCATGATCAGGTCCGGCGGGTCGACGACGTGCGGCAGAGAGGCGGACAGGCCGGCGAGCAGGAACCGGTTCACCGACAGCGCCGCGAGGATCAGGACGAGCAGCAGCGGACCGTTGAGGTCGGCCGCTACGCCCGCCGCGATCAGCAGGACGAGCGCGACCCGGAACGCGTTGGAGAGAGCGAGGACCTGGCGCCGGGACCACCGGTCCAGGAAGACCCCGACGAACGGCCCCAGGACGCTGAACGGCAGCAGCACCACGGCCAGCGCCCCGGCGATGGCCGCGGGTGAGGGCTGCCGCTCGGGCGAGAAGATGACGTACGACGCGAGCGCGACCTGGAAGACGCCGTCGGCGAACTGGCTCGTCACCCGGACCGCGAACAGCCGGCGGAACCAGGTCCCGCGCAGCAGGTGCACCAGATGCCGCCACGTCGTCACCCTGTGCGGCTCCTTCCCGGGCAGCATCGGTCGTGTCGGGGCGCCTTCCCACGTCTCCCTCGCGGAGCGAAGACGGTCACCCGCTACAAACAGCGAAGGGGGCCCAGGGTAGTCCCGGGCCCCCTTCGGCGATCTCAGGCGTGGGGGTTCAGCGCTCGACCTCGCCGCGGATGAACGCCTCGACGGACGCGCGGCCCTCGTCGTCGGGACGCTGCACCGGCGGGGACTTCATAAGGTACGACGACGCGGAGAGGATCGGACCGCCGATGCCCCGGTCGAGGGCGATCTTCGCGGCGCGGATCGCGTCGATGATGATGCCGGCGCTGTTCGGGGAGTCCCAGACCTCGAGCTTGTACTCGAGGTTCAGCGGGACGTCTCCGAAGGCGCGGCCCTCGAGGCGGACGTAGGCCCACTTGCGGTCGTCGAGCCACTGCACGTAGTCCGACGGGCCGATGTGCACGTTGCGGGCGCCCATGTCGTGGCTCAGGTTCGAGGTGACGGCCTGGGTCTTGGAGACCTTCTTGGACTCGAGGCGGTCGCGCTCGAGCATGTTCTTGAAGTCCATGTTGCCGCCGACGTTGAGCTGGAAGGTGCGGTCGAGCACCACGCCGCGGTCCTCGAACAGCTTCGCCATCACGCGGTGGGTGATCGTCGCGCCGACCTGGGACTTGATGTCGTCACCGACGATGGGGACTCCGGCGTCCTCGAACTTCTTGGCCCAGACCGGGTCGGAGGCGATGAACACCGGAAGGGCGTTGACGAAGGCGACGCCGGCGTCGATCGCGCACTGGGCGTAGAACTTGTCGGCCTCCTCAGAGCCGACGGGGAGGTAGGAGACCAGGACGTCCGCCCTGGCCTCCTTCAGGGCCGCGACCACGTCGACCGGGTCCGCGTCGGCCTCCTCGATCGTCTCGCGGTAGTAGCGGCCGAGACCGTCGAGCGTCGGGCCGCGCTGCACCGTCACGCCGGTGGGCGGCACGTCGGTGATCTTGATCGTGTTGTTCTCCGAGCTGTTGATCGCCTCGGAGAGGTCGAAGCCGACCTTCTTGGCGTCGACGTCGAAGGCGGCGACGAACTCCACGTCCGAGACGTGGTACTCGCCGAACTCGACGTGCATCAGGCCCGGGACCGAGCCCGTAGGGTCAGCATCCTTGTAGTACTCGACTCCTTGGATGAGGGAGGTCGCGCAGTTGCCCACTCCCACGATTGCTACACGTACCGAACCCATCGGGCTCTCCTCACTGCTCAAGCGTTGTCTGACGGCTGGTTGTCCTGGGGTCTCTTCTGTCCTGCGGTGCGTTCGGCCGCGATGAGGTCCGAGAGCCAGCGGACCTCCCGCTCCACCGACTCCACGCCATGGCGTTGGAGCTCCATGGCGTAGCGGTCCATCTTCTTCTGGGTGCGCTCCAGCTGGGTCTGGACTCGTTCGAGCCGCTCCTCGAGGCGGGTACGACGGCCCTCGAGGATGCGCAGCCGGATCTCCATGTCCGTGCGGCTGAAGAACGCGAACCGCACGTCGAAGTTGTCGTCCTCCCACGCCGAGGGGCCGGCCTGGCCCATCAGGTGGTCGAACCTTGACTCACCGGCCTCGGTGAGCTCGTAGGTGATGCGCTGCCTCCGGCTCACCCCCACCGAGCCGCCGGCCGTCGTACCGGTGCTGCTCGTGGAAGTGGCCTGCTCCGCGATCCAGCCGGCCTTGAGCATCCGCTTCAGCGCGGGATACAGCGAGCCGTAGGACAGGAGGCGACCCCAGCCGAGAACGACGTTCAGCTGCTTGCGCAGCTCGTAGCCGTGCATGGGCGACTCGTGCAGCAGCCCGAGGACTGCGAGCTCGAGGGTGTCACCGCGACGCGCCACGTGGTCTGCCTTTCTCCGGCCGGGGTCGATCACTAGCGGAAGAACCTATCGTAGCGATATATCGGCCCCGCACCGCAACGTTTACGTCCCGGCTGAGGGTGGCATGCTCACCATTTGGTCGGACGTGACGCGGGTCGCATCCTCTTCGCACCCCTGCGCGCGCCCCCGTACCCTGCTTTACGGCAGTTCGTCCCCCGCCCCCTACGGAGACAGCTCTTGAGTGCACAGCGCAAGGCCGGCACGCCCGCAGGCGGCCGTCGGGAACCCAGCGGCAGGAAGGCCCCGAAGAGCCGGCGGAGCCTGGGTCGTCGGCTCCTGATGTGGCTGCTCGCCCTCGGCTTCGCAGGTCTGGTCGTGGGCGCGCTCGGGTTCGCCTACGTGTACGCGGCCACGGACATCCCGGACCCGAACAAGGACTTCCAGGCGCAGACCTCCTTCGTCTACTACGAGAACGGCAAGAAGGAGATCGGCAAGTTCGCCACGCAGAACCGGCAGAGCGTCCCGCTCTCCGAGGTTCCCCAGCACGTGCAGGACGCCATGGTCGCCGCCGAGGACCGATCCTTCTGGGAGAACCGCGGCCTCGACCCCAAGGGCATCCTCCGCGCGGCGTTCAGCAACGCGACGAGCGAGTCGACCCAGGGGGCGTCGACGATCACCCAGCAGTACGTCAAGGTGCTGTACCTCTCGCAGGAGAGGACGATGTCGCGGAAGGTCAAGGAGGCCTTCCTCTCGCTGAAGATCCACAACCAGCGCTCCAAGGAGGAGATCCTCCAGGGCTACCTGAACACCATCTACTTCGGCCGGGGCGCCTACGGCATCCAGGCCGCGGCGCAGGCCTACTTCGAGAAGGACGCCAAGGACCTCACCGTGCGTGAGGGCGCGGCCCTCGCCGCCGTCCTGAACTCTCCCGAGAACTACGACCCGGGGGACGGCAAGGAGGCCAAGGAGCGCCTGTTCAGCCGCTACCAGTACGTGCTCGGCGGGATGGGCGACATGGGCGTCCTCGACACAGCCGCCGCGGAGAAGGCCGCGGAGAAGCTCCCGAAGTTCCCCAAGGTCAAGGTCCAGGACAGCCTCGGCGGGCCCAAGGGATTCCTCCTCTCAATGGTGAAGGCCGAGCTGCGCAAGCTCGAGTTCAGCGACTCCGAGATAGAGGGTGGCGGTCTGCAGGTCACCACCACGTTCTCGCCGAAGATGCAGCGCGCTGCCGTGCAGGCGGTCAAGGAGGAGCGGCCCACCGAGAACGCCAAGGGCGTCAACATCGGCCTCGCCGCGGTCGAGCCCGGTTCCGGCGAGCTCAAGGCGATGTACGGCGGGCGCGACTACGTCAAGGACCAGCGCAACTGGGCGATGACAGGTCGCCAGCCGGGGTCGACGTTCAAGCCCTTCGCCCTGGCGGCCGGCCTGATGAACGACTTCAGCCTCTTCGACACCTTCGAGGGCAACACCTACACCTTCCCCGACGGCCGCGAGGTCAACAATGAGGGCGGGACGCAGTACGGACCCGTGAACATGCTCAAGGCCACGGAACAGTCGATCAACACCGCCTACGTGGACCTGACGACCCAGATGGAGAACGGGCCGCAGGAGGTCATCGACGCGGCTGTCGCGGCGGGCATCCCGCGGAAGGCGGCTGGTCTCACCCCGGACCCGACGATCACCCTCGGCACCGCGGACATCCGGCCGGTGGACCTGGCCGCGGCGTACTCCACCTTCGCCAACGAGGGCAGGCGCAACGACTGGTTCGTGATCCAGAAGGTCACCGACAGCAACGGGGACGAGCTGTACAACCACAAGAAGAAGGAGAAGCAGGCCTTTCCCGAGGACGTGAACTCCAACGTCGTCCACGCACAGCAGCAGGTCGTGGAGTCCGGCACCGGCACCGCCGCCCTGGAGCTCGGCTGCCCCGCGGCCGCCAAGACCGGCACGGCGAACCTCCGGCCCGACAAGCCCGGTGTGACCTCGGCCTGGTTCTCCGGCTACACCCCGAAGCTCGCGACCTCGGTGATGTACGTCAAGGGCAAGTCGGGCACCGAGAACCTCGACGGTGTCGGCGGGCTCACCGACTTCTTCGGTGGGGCCTACCCGGCGCGGACCTGGACGACGTTCATGTCCAAGGCGCTCGAGGGGCAGGAGTGCGAGGAGTTCCCGGAGGTCGACTACGTCAACGGGTCGCCGACCCCGACGTACACCCCGGAGCCGACGCCGACCGAGGAGCCCGAGCCGAC
>Ga0208537_1000004_pt1 | contig 37494 bp, 31 predicted proteins | sample MayberrySE_TuleA_FD_185672 | JGI IMG/M metagenome (GOLD analysis project Ga0208537, IMG submission 185672) | Natural and restored wetland microbial communities from the San Francisco Bay, California, USA, that impact long-term carbon... | ecosystem: Environmental > Terrestrial > Soil > Wetlands ...
ATCGACGGCTTCATGATCCAGGGCGGCTGCCCCCTCGGCACTGGCACCGGCGGCCCTGGCTACACCTTCAAGGACGAGTTCCACCCCGAGCTCACCTTCAACAAGCCCTACCTGCTCGCCATGGCCAACGCCGGCCCGGGCACCAACGGCTCGCAGTTCTTCATCACCGTCGGTGAGACACCGTGGCTCAACAACCGCCACACGATCTTCGGCGAGGTCGAGGACTCCCAGAGCCGCGCGGTCGTCGACGCCATCGCGGGCACCAAGACCGGTCCTGGCGACAAGCCCGCGGAGCCCGTCGTGATCGAGACGGTCCAGGTCGAGCGTCGCTGACACCGACCTCCCCGGCCCCCCCACCTGCACGTGAGCACCGAGACCGCGCCGTACTGCTACCGGCACCCGGACCGCGAGACCCACATCAGCTGTCAGCGGTGTGGGCGTCCGATCTGCCCTGACTGCATGAACCAGGCGGCCGTCGGTTTCCAGTGCCCGAGCTGCGTGCAGGAGGGGCGGCGGACCACGAGGCAGCCACGGACGACGTTCGGTGGCCGCCCCTCGGACAACCCCGCCCTCACCTCGAAGGTCCTCATCGCGATCAACCTCGCGGTCTGGGTCCTCGTCACCGCCACCGGTGGGAGGAGCAGCCCGCTGCTCGACCGGCTGTGGCTGCTCTCGGAGAGCCGGGCACTGGTCATGCAGGACGGCACCGCCCGCGAGCTGGTGGGTGTCGCGGGTGGTGCCTGGTGGCAGCTGGCCACCTCGATGTTCACCCACGTGGAGCTGATGCACATCGGCTTCAACATGCTGGCCCTGTGGTTCCTCGGGCCGCAGCTCGAGGCGGTGGTGGGCCGGGCAAGGTTCCTCGCGATCTACCTGCTCTCGGGCTTGGTGGGCAGCGCGTTCGTGTACTGGCTCACGCCGGCCTTCACCCCCACCGTCGGAGCGTCCGGCGCGATCTTCGGCCTCATGGGCGCCCTGCTCGTGATCGCGGTCAAGCTCCGCGCCGACTACGGCCAGATCCTGCTCTGGCTCGGGCTGAACGCGATGATCACGATCTTCGGCCGGGGTTTCATCTCCTGGCAGGGCCACCTCGGTGGTCTCGTGGGCGGCGTCGTGATCGCCCTCGTCCTCGTCTACAGCCCTCGGGCCCGCCGCTCCCTGTGGCAGGGCGTCGGCCTGAGCCTGGTCGGGCTCGCATTCCTCGCCGCGGTCGTCGCGCGCACGCTCGTCCTCACCTGAGCCGGTTGCCCCACCCGACCGAACGGTCTGGTGCAGACCACTGCCGCCCCGAAGTTTCGGCCGTCTTCGGCACGGGTAGGTGCGTCCGAGGCACACCTTGTTGTACGGGTCACTTGTCCACACTGGGGATAAAGCCTGTGGACGAATAACATCGGTGTGATTCCTTGTCGTGCCTTGCCTGTGCACGCGTGTCCCTCGACATCCCGGATCCACGCCTGGCGAACCCGCCTGGGCACCGAACAGCCCCTGCACCGGCCCGTGACGGGCCCGCACAGGGGCTGTGGACAACTGAGCGGGTTACTCCCAGCGAGTCGCGTAGACGAACCCGACCGCCATGAAGCCGATGCCCACGATGAGGTTGTACGCCTCGAGGTTCCGGAAGACCGGGAGCTCGGTCGGCTGGCCGGCCATGTAGTAGACGATGATCCAGACGAGGCCGATCAGGAAGCAGCCGAGCATCCCGATGACGACACCGCGGCCGCGGCCCAGCGGCGTGCCGGGGTTCGCGAGGAGCGAGAGCCCGATGAAGAGCAGCCCGAACCCGATCAGGAAGTTCCACCGGCCGAGGTCACCCATCCAGGTCAGCTGCTCGCCGTCCTGGGCGACGTTGATGTAGACCGCCATCCAGGCGATGCCCAGCAGGGTCACCAGCGCTGCTACGACCGTACGCACGATCGAGATGCCGGGCCCGGTCTGGTCGGCCGGGCGACGCCCGGCGGCGGAACTCGCTGCGCTTCCGCGGGGGCGGGCCTTGCTGCGGCTCGAGTCGGACACCTGAACTCCTTGGTACTTGCGGTCGATGATCTGCCTTGGGACGTCGGATAGCGTAGTCCGGAACAGTCCTCCCCACGACAGCGCACCCGACGCGCCCGAACCACGATGAGCCTGTCATGACCGAGTCACCCCGCAACCGGCGGTCCGCGCTGCTGAGCCGCGAGAGCTGGGCGGCACGGATCGCCCTCGCTCGCCGTGCCAGGTCGAGGACCTACCGCGACCGCGGGCTGCTCTGGCGGGTGCTCGGTCCGGCGGTCTTCCTCCTCGCCGGTGCCCTCTTCGTCACCAGCGGGGTCAGCTCCGACGGCACGGACCTCAGAGCAGGGCGGTACGGCGACCTGTCGACCGTCGTGGCGCAGGCGACCGAGGAGGCCGACCAGCTCAGGGAGCGGCGCAGCGAGCTCGAGGAGGAGGTCGACGAGCTCAGCACCCAGCTCGCGGACACCCGGGTCTCGAAGGAGCAGGACCGGGCCGACGAGCTCGGCGCCGCGGCGGGGATCACCCCCGCCAAGGGACCGGGCCTCACCGTCGAGCTCGACGACGCGCCCGCCGACAAGATCGAGGCCGCCGACGTCAAGCCCAGCTACCTGGTGGTGCACCAGCAGGACATCCAGGCCGTGGTCAACGCGATGTGGGCCGGCGGGGCCGAGGCCATGACGATCCAGGGGCAGCGGGTGATCTCGACGACCGGGATCAAGTGCGTCGGCAACACCGTGGTGCTGCACGGCATCCCGTACTCCCCGCCGTACGTCATCACCGCCGTCGGCGACCCGGCATCGATGCTGACCTCGATCAACGAGAGCCCCTACATCGACATCTACATGGACTACGTCGAGGACGAGCGTTACCAGCTCGGCTGGGACGTGCTGCTGCACGACGAGGTCAAGCTCCCCGGGTACGACGGCTCGCTCGACCTCGACCACGCCCGTCCGGCCGGCCAGGAGGCCTCGGGCGGCAACGACGACGTCTGACCCGTCCCCCCCGGGCCCGGCGGGCCTCAGGGGCTCGGCGACTCGCTGCCGCCGAACCTCGGAGCCCCGGTCGGCGTGGGGGTCGGGCTGGGCGACGGCGTGGGCTCCGGGGTCGGAGTGGGCTCCAGGGTCGGAGTGGGGGTCGGCGTCGGCTCCTCGGGCTCCTCGTAGGAGGAGACCGTGAGCGTCACGGTGCTCCCGGAGGAAGGCGTGCTGCCCGCCTCCGGGCTCTGGGAGAGGACGATCCCCCGCTCGGCCCGCGTCTCGCTGTCGTAGTTGACGCTCACCCCGAACCCGGCCTGCTCGATCGCACGGCGGGCCTCGCCCTCCTGCATCCCGACGACGCTCGGGACCTCCTCGGGCCCGTCGGAGTAGAAGACGGTGACCAGCGTGTCGATGGCGACTCTCGTGGCCGGCCGCGGGTTCTGCTGGATGACCTCGTCGGTGGGCTCGTCGGAGTTGCGCCGCACCAGCTTGACCCGGAGCTGCTCCGCCTCGAGCTCGGCACGGGCCTCGTCCTTGTCGTCACCGAGCACGTCCGGCACCACCACCGCCGGCTTGCCGGTGGACAGGATCACGTCGACCTCGCCGCCCTCCTCCAGGAACCCACCGGCGTCGGGGGTCTGGGAGACGATCTTGCCCTTCGGCACGTCCGCGGAGGCCTCCCGCTCGACCTCACCGAGCGCGAGATCGCGGTCCTCGAGCGCGCGTTCGGCCTGGGCCAGCGTCATGTTGATGACGTTGGGCACGGACTTCTCCTGCGGCGAGGAGTTGAACAGCATGGGGCCGAGGATCGCGGCGGCGATGAGCAGACCGAGGATGCCGAGCCCGAGCAGGACCAGTGGCCAGCGCTTGCGCTTCTCCTCCGCCTCCGACGGCTCGTCGCCCCCGCCCCTGAAGATCGAGGTCTCCTCGGCCGGCTCCTGCGGCAGGAACGTGGTCGCCGCAGCGCCGGCGGGTACGACGGGCGCCACGACCGGCTTGCCGGCCAGGAAGCGCTCGATGTCGGCACGCATCGCCGCGGCGCTCTGGTAGCGCTCATCGACCGGCTTGGCCAGGGCCTTCATCACGATCGCGTCGATCTCGGGCGGGAGGTCGGAGTCCAGGGACGACGGCGGCGCAGCAGGCTCCCGGACGTGCTGGTAGGCCACCGACACCGGGCTCTCGCCGACGAACGGCGGCCGGCCGGTGAGCAGCTCGTAGAGCAGGCAGCCCGTGGAGTAGACGTCGCTGCGGGAGTCCACCGTCTCGCCGCGCGCCTGCTCGGGTGAGAGGTACTGCGCGGTGCCGACGACGGCGGCGGTCTGGGTCATCGTGGAGGACGCGTCCGCCACTGCCCGGGCGATGCCGAAGTCCATGACCTTGACGTCACCGGACGGGGTCAGCATGACGTTGGCGGGCTTGATGTCGCGGTGCACGATGCCGGCGCGGTGGCTGTAGTCGAGGGCCGCGAGGACGCCGGAGGTGATCTCGAGCGCGCGCTCGGGGAGGATCTTGCGCCCCTCGCGCAGGATGTCGCGCAACGTCCGGCCGGCGACGTACTCCATCACGATGTAGGGCTGCGGCACGTCCGTGCCGTCCGTGGACATCTCCTCGCCGGTGTCGTAGACGGCGACGATGGACGGGTGGTTGAGGGACGCGGAGGACTGCGCCTCCCGGCGGAACCGCGCCTGGAAGGTGGGGTCACTGGCGAGGTCGGTCCGCAGGCGCTTCACGGCGACGATGCGGCCGAGGCGGACGTCGTTGCCCTTGCGGACCTCCGCCATGCCGCCTCGGCCGAGCAGCTCACCGAGCTCGTACCGGTCCCCGATCCGGTGGGGTTCTGCTCCGGTGCTCATCAGTCGTCGTGGCCCTTCCCTTTGCCCGGGTGGCCGTCGGACCACCTGCCGGACTCGTCGTCATCCCCCTCGTCCCCGTCCTCGGAGTCCTCGTCCCAGTCGCGCTTCTCGGGCTTCGGCGGCTTGAACTCCTCGTAGACCTCGAGCGTGATCGTGCTGCCCGGCTCCACGAGACCATGGGGGCGTACGGCGGCGACCGTGTCCTTTGCCTGGTCGGCGGAGGTCGCGGGCACCTTCTCGTCCTTGACCTCGAACCCGCGTGCCTCGAGCTCGCGCTTGACCTCCTTGGCGTCGCGTCCGAGGTAGTCGGCCTCGCGCACCCGGATCCGGTCGTCGGCCTTCTTGCTGGGGCGCTCGGACGGGCTCTCCGAGGCCTCTGACGACGCACCGGGGTCCGCGACCGCAGGCTCGGGAGATCCGCTCCCCGCCAGCGAGGCCGTGGCCAGCACGACGACGAGCACGGCGGCAGCCGCAGCCGCCCACGGCCACCACGGAGGCAGGCCCTTTCGCCGCCGGTCGTCCTCGTCCGTCGGAGTGGCGGCTGCCCCCACAGGTCCGGTCGGTGGCCGTTCGAGGATCTGGGTCGCCTCGGGGCCGAGCCCCAGGCCTGCGGCCCCCGCCGCGGCACCGGCGGGTGCCAGGCCAGCGACGGCCCCTCCCCTGAGGGCGGTGGCCAGGTCGGCCGCACTTGCGAAACGGTCCTCGGGCCTCTTGGCCAGTGCCTTCTCCACGATCGCGCGGACCCGCCCGGGAACGTCGTCGGGAAGCGGTGGGACCTCCTCGCGGATGTGCGCGAGAGCCACCTGGATCGGGGTGTCGCGCGTAAACGGCCGTTGACCTGCGAGGCACTCGTAGAGCACCACGCCGAGGGCGTAGATGTCGCTGGCCTCGCTGGCAGGCCGTCCCTCCGCCTGCTCGGGCGAGATGTAGTGGGGCGTACCGACGATCTGGCCGGTCTGCGTGATCGCCGCCCCGTCGCCCGCGCGGGCGATGCCGAAGTCGGTGATCTTCACCTGGCCGTCGGGGGTGACGAGCAGGTTGGCCGGCTTCACGTCCCGGTGCACGATCCCGAGGGCGTGCGCAGCGGCGATCGCGTCGGCTGCCTGCGCGACGATCTCGGAGGCGCGGTCGGCCGGCATCGGCTCGCCGCCGCGCAACAGCCCGGACAGCGGCTGCCCGGGAACCAGCTCCATCACCAGGAACGGCCGGGTACCCGTGCCGTCGTCGTCGACGAGCTCGCCGAAGTCGAAGACCGAGGCGACGTTCGGGTGGACCAGCGCCGCGGCGTGCCTGGCCTCCGCCACGAACCGGGCCCGGAAGACCGGGTCGTCGGCGTACTCGTGCTTGAGCACCTTGACCGCGACCTCGCGGTCGAGCACGGTGTCCTCGGCGCGCCAGACCTCGCCCATCCCGCCGGTGGCGATGCGGCTGGTCAGCCGGTAGCGGTTGCCGTTGTCGTGCGGACTCACTGGTTCATCACCGCCTCCATCACGCGCTTGGCGATGGGTGCGGCAAGGCCACTGCCGGAGATCGCGTCGCGCGACACGCCGGCGTCCTCGATCAGCACCGCGACGGCGACCTCGGGGTCGTCGGCCGGTGCGAAGGAGACGAACCAGGCGTAGGGGTTCTGGTCGGCCGACGTCTGGGCCGTCCCGGTCTTCCCGGCCACCTTGGTGCCCGGGATCTGGGCAGTGGCGCCGGTGCCGTTGTCGACGACCTCGATCATCATCTGGGTGAGGTCACGGGCCACCGACGAGCTGACCGCCTCCCGGTAGGGCTCCGGGTTGGCCTTGTCGAGAACGTCGAGGTTCGGCGAGCGGATCTCGTCGACGAGGTAGGGCTTCATCACCGTGCCGCCGTTCGCGATGCCGGCCGAGACCATCGCCATCTGGAGCGGGGTCGCCGCGACGTCGAACTGGCCGATCGCGGAGTACGCCAGCTGCGGCTCGTCGGGGTCGGTCGGGAACCGGCTCTCGGCCTGTCCGTTGAGGTCGTCGAGGTACCTGTCGCCGAAACCGAACTTCTCCGCCTGCTCCCGCAGCGCGTCGTCGCCGATCTCCATGCCGAGGTGGCCGAAGGCGACGTTGCAGGAAACCTCGAGGGCGGTGGTCAGCGTGACCCGCTCCCCGCCACAGCTTCCGCCGCTGTCGTTGGGGAGGTCCCGGTCCGTCAGCGGCAGGTCGAGGGTCGCGCCGCCGGGGACCATCGACTGCGGGGTGTACTGGCCGCTCGAGAGCGCCGCCGCGGCCGTCACGAGCTTGAACGTCGAGCCCGGAGGGAAGACCTCCTGGACGCCGCGGTTGAGCATCGGCCGGTTCGGGTCGTTGTTCAGCTGCTTCCAGGCATCGGAGATCTCGCTGAGCTTGTGCGAGGAGAGCGCGTTGGGGTCGTACGACGGGGACGAGGCCATCGCCAGGATGGCGCCGGTCGAGGGGTCGAGCGCGACCACGCTGCCCTTGATGCCCGGCCCGCCTAGGTCGCGGAGACCCTCGAACGCCGCCGTCTGCGCCTGCGGGTCGATGGTGAGGCTGACGTCGCCGCCCTTGGGCTGGGTGTTGCCGAACATGTCGACCACGCGGTTCACGAACAGCCTCGGGTCGCTGCCGGACAGGATGTCGTTCTGGGTGAGCTCCACGGCGTTGCGGCCGTAGGTGTAGGAGTAGAAGCCGCTGAGGTGCGCGAACTTCAACGGCTGGGGGTAGCGCCGCTGGAACTCGAACTGGTCGTCGACCGGAACGCTCTCGGCGACGGAGTTGCCGCGCACCAGGATCGCGCCCCGCTCGCGGGAGAACTCCGCGTCGCGCACGCGCTTGTTGTCGTTGCGCGAGTTGAGGTCGTCGGCCTGGAGGTACTGCAGGTAGGTCGAGTTGACCAGGAGCGCGAGGAAGAGCGCCAGGCACCCGATCGCCATCGTCCGGATCGGCTTGTTCATCGGATCATCACCACCTGGGTCGCGTCGTCCTCCGTGGGCCCGGACAGCTCGGGCAGGGGACGGCGGGCCTGGTCGGAGATACGCAGCAGCAGCGCGATGATCGCCCAGTTGGCGACCAGGGAGGAGCCACCGTACGACAGGAACGGGGTGGTCAGGCCGGTCAGCGGGATCAGCTTGGTGACCCCGCCGACGACGACGAAGACCTGGAGCGCGAAGACGACCGCGAGACCAGTTGCCACGAGCTTGCCGAACGCGTCACGGCAGACCAGCGCGGTGCGCAGACCTCGCTCCACGATGAGGCCGTAGAGCAGGATCAGCGCCATGACGCCGGTGAGACCGAGCTCCTCCCCGATCGCCGCGACGATGAAGTCGGAGTAGGAGAACGGGATCAGGGTGGGGTCACCCTGGCCGAAGCCGCGGCCCACGAGACCGCCCCACGCCTGGCCGTACATCCCCTGCACGATCTGGTAGCTGTCGTACTCGCTCCCGAACGGGTCCAGCCACGCGCCGACGCGCGCCTCGACGTGGGAGAACAGGAGGTACCCGACGTACGCGCCCGCGGCGAAGAGCGTGCCGCCGACGACCAGCCAGCCGGGCCGCTCGGTCGCGACGTAGAGCATCACCAGGAAGAGGCCGAAGAAGAGCAGCGACGAACCGAGGTCGCGCTGGAAGACCAGGATGCCCAGGCTGACCATCCACATCACGAGGATCGGCCCGAGGTCCCGTCCGCGGGGCAGGTCGATGCCGATCACGCGGCGACCGGCCAGGGCCAGCGCGTCACGGTGGAGGACGAGGTAGCCGGCGAAGAAGATCACCAGGAGCACCTTCGCGATCTCACCGGGCTGGAAGCTCATCGGGCCGATGTTGATCCAGATCCGGGCGCCGTTGATCTCGGTGCCGAGCACGGGCATCAGCGGCAGCAGGAGGAGCACGATCGCGGCGAGGCCGGAGGTGTAGGTGAACGCCTGGAGACGGCGGTGGTCGCGCAGGAGCACGAGCACCGCGACGAACAGTGCCACGCCCAGCGTCATCCAGATCAGCTGGTCGGTGGAGAAGGTGTTCGCGTCCTCGTTCTGCGCGAGCTCGGCGAGGTCGATGCGGTAGATCGTCGCCAGGCCGAGCCCGTTGAGCGCCGCGACCACGGGCAGCAGCACCGGGTCGGCGTACGGCGCGGTCATGCGGACGACGATGTGGCAGGCGACCACCAGCACCGCGAGCCAGGCGCCGTAGCCGACGATGTTGGCCGGGATGGTCCCCTCCACGCCGAGCCCGACCGCGGCGTAGGCACCGATCCCGACCAGCAGGCTCAGGACGATCAGGAACAGCTCTGCACCGCGGCGGCGTCGGTGGGTGAACCCGCTCAACGGGTTGACGGCCATCAGGGGCTCACCTCGACGCAGTCGGGTGGCGCGAGCGTGGGCGACGGGCTCGGTGACGGCGAGGGGCTCGGCTCGCCCGACGCCTGCGGCTCCTCGGAGGCCTTCTTGTCCCCGCTGCCGGGGCTCGTCTCGGCGCTCGGCGAGGCAGTCGGCGAAGGCTCCTCGGTCGGGCAGGGCCGGGCGAGGTCGCCGATGTTGGCCACGATCCGCTCCGCGTCGGCGAGGTCCTTGGCGCTGATCCCGTCCCGGACCTGGGCGGCGCGGTAGTCGGGCAGGGCGGCCAGGGTGATGTCGGACGTCTCGTGCAGCTTCGACAGGTTGACTCCCGGAAGGTCGGCCTGGACGCCCCGGTAGATGGCGACGTGGTCGTCGTCGGCGGCGACGTAGTACTGGTCCTGGCTCCAGGAGTAGGCGCCGGTCGCAGCCAGGACGAGGAGTGCGGTCAGGCCGAACAGGATCGCCAGCCGGCGCAGCCAGGCGAACCTCCGCGGCGGGCGCGGCGCGTAGCGCAGCTCCTCGGGGTCGACGGGCCGGTCGTCCTCGCCGGGCACCGGCTCGAGCTCGCCGGTGTCACCGCTGCGGTGACCGCGGAAGAAGCTCTTGGAGGTGGCGCCCGCCTTGCGGGGCTGCTCCGCCGCGGCGCCCACGAGCATCGGCCCGGTGGAGGTCGCGGCGAGGGTGCTCTCGTCCGCCGGGGCGTCCGCGTTCACGACGTCCGCGACGACGCAGGTGATGTTGTCGGAGCTGCCCGCCTCGAGCGAGGCCCGGACCAGCTCGACAGCCGCGAAGTCGACGGTGCCGGTGCCGAGGATGTCGGCGAGCCGGTCGTTGTCGAGGACGCCGGAGCAGCCGTCGCTGCACAGCAGCAGCCGGTCGCCCTGCACGAGCTCGATGGTGAAGAGGTCGGGGTCGGTCTCGTGGACCCCGTCGACGGCGCGGAGGATGAGGTTGCGGTGCGGGTGCGACCGTGACTCCTCCTCGGTGATCCGGCCCTCGTCGATGAGGCTCTGGACGAACGTGTGGTCCTTGGTGAGCTGCGAGAGCTCGCCGTTGCGCAGGAGGTACCCGCGGCTGTCTCCGACGTGGCCGATGCCGACGCGCCGGCCGTCGAAGAGCGCGGCGGTGACCGTCGTGCTCGTTCCCTCGAGCTCCGGGTCCTCGTCGACCAGCTCGGCGATCCGGTCGTGCGCACGGTGGATCGCCCCGGCGAGCGCCTCGAGCAGGTTCTCCGGCGGCGGCGCGTCGAGGCGACGCAGGATCTGTACGGCGGTGGAGGAGGCCACGTCGCCTCGCGCGGCACCACCCACGCCGTCGGCGATGACGAGGAGGTTCTCACCCGCGAAGCCGGAGTCCTGGTTGTCCTTGCGCACCCGGCCCACGTCGGAGAGGGCGGCGTAGCGCAGGCGCAGCGTTGGCTCTGTCGTGGAGGTCACCGTCGGGCTACTTCCTCAGCTCGAGGGTCGTCTTGCCGATCCGGACCTGCGAGCCGAGCTGGATGGTGGCCGGCTGGGTCAGCCTCTGGGACCCGAGGTACGTGCCGTTGGTGGACCCGAGGTCCTCGATGAACCACTGGTCGCCGGAGGCCGCGATGCGCGCATGGCGCGTCGAGACGTAGTCGTCATCGAGGCGGATCGCCGCGTCGCTGCCACGTCCGATGAGCAGCGGGGCGTCGTCGAGGGAGATGTTCTCGCCGGAGTTGGCACCCTCCACGATCGCGACGTGGGTCGGGGCTCCACGGGGCCGCTTGGCGGGCTTCGGGCGGTTGCGCGCCGACCGCTTCTGCTCCCGTCGCTCGGCGCGCGGGGTCTGGTCGATGCGCGCCCCGAACATGTCGGAGCGGATCACCGAGATGGCCGACAGGACGAAGATCCACAAGATCGCCAGGTAGGCGAACCGGATCAGCATCAGGGTCAGCTCAGACATCCGATCCGTCCTCCCGAGACCTGACGAAGCGAACCGTCAGGGATGTGTTGCCGATCTTCACGTCCGCGCCGTCGTCGAGCTGTGCCTGCTGGACGCGCTGGCCGTTGACCAGCATGCCGTTGGTCGAGCCCAGGTCGACGATGCTCACCGCAGGAGCGTTGGCCCCGGGCATGACCCGGATCTCGGCGTGGCGTCGTGAGACGCCGGGGTCGTCGATGCGCAGGTCGGCGTCGGCGCCCCGGCCGATGACGAGGCCAGGGGGCTCGAGCGGGTGGCGCATCCCGTTGACCTCGAGCACGACGTTGGCCCGGCGTACCGCTGTGTCGGAGACGTTGCCGCCGCCGGCCGGGGTGACCCGGGCGAGAGCGGAGCTGCGCACCCGGAAGCGCCCGGTGCCGAGCTCGTCGTCCTTGTCGAAGCTGATCGAGACCGGGCCCGTGAAGACGTAGGACTGTTCGTCGGCGTGCTCGCGGAGCATCTCGGCAAGCTCCTGGGCGAGCGTGGAGCCGTACTGCGAGAGCCGCTCGTGGTCTGCCGGCGAGAGCTCGACATGGAAGTTGTTGGGCACCAGCCGCCGGTCGCGCGAGAGGATCTGCGCGGAGTTGTCGACCTCGCGCTGGAGAGCGGCGGCCACCTCGACCGGCTGGACCTCGCTGCGGAAGGCGCGAGCGAAGGCACCGGAGACCATCGACTCCAGCCGGTTCTCGAACCGCTGAAGGACTCCCATGCCACCTCCTCTCTCGCCGTGGGCGGGCCGCCCAGATCAAGTGTTGCGCGCACACACCAGCCGTGGGCACACCCGTACCGTCGACGGGCCCACGAAGTCGTTATGCCCAACTACTCCGTTCGTGAACCCGCCATTGTGCAGGAACCAACGCGTTGTGACACATCCGACTGCCGGGCATCGTAGCGGGCGGGCCTTCCCGCACCCGGCCCGGTTTGGGCGTGATCCAAGGCGTGGGATACCCTGAGCGGGCTTCAAGCGCGAGTGGCGGAATAGGCAGACGCGCACGGTTCAGGTCCGTGTGCCCGAAAGGGCGTGGGGGTTCAACTCCCCCCTCGCGCACGCAAACCCGGGAGACTTCCCGGGACCAGGGACCCGGTCCCCTTCAAGGGGAACCCGGGTCCTTCGTGCTTCCGCACGTGCATCCGCACCGGGGTACGCATGGGTGGCCCTTGACACGGTGGCACCAAACCGGTGTAGGTAACGACTGTGTCGCCTCGCCGCACGATCACCGACGTCGCCCGTGCCGCGGGTGTCTCGATAGGTCGCGTTCAGCAATCGACCAGAGACGCACCGACAGGAGACACCATGAGAACCTCGAAGCCGGGCCTCTGATGACCTGGCTCGGCAACCCCGCGCACGCGCGCTGGCTCGAGGCAGAGGGCGACCGGCTGCTGGAGTTCAGCCGCGCGTCCCGGCACCCGTCAGGCGGGTTCGCGTGGCTCGACGTGGCAGGTGAGCCACAGCTGGACCGACCGGTGGAGCTGTGGATCACCTGCCGGATGACGCACGTGTTCGGCCTCGGATCGCTGATGGGACGGCCCGGGTGCGGTGCCCTCGCCGACCACGGGATCGAGGCGCTCACCGGCCGCTTCCGCGACGCCGCTCACGGAGGCTGGTACGCAGCGGTCGACGCGGACGGACCGGTCTCGGGCGACAAGGCCGCCTACGGGCACGCGTTCGTGGTCCTCGCGGCCTCCACGGCGACCTGCGCCGGCCGACCGGGTGCGGCCGAGCTGCTGGAGCAAGCGCTGGGGGTGATGCTCGACCGGTTCTGGGACGACGAGTACGGCATGGTCGTCGAGCAGTGGGACGAGTCGTTCGCCGCACTCGACCCCTACCGTGGCGTGAACGCGAACATGCACACCGTCGAGGCCTTCCTCGCCGCCGCAGACGCCACCGGCGACCGGTCCCTGCTCGACCGTGCGCTGCGCATCGTCACGCGGGTCGTCCACGAGCTCGGGCCGGCACACGCGTGGCGTCTGCCGGAGCACTTCGACGAGTCGTGGACGCCGGAGCTGGAGTACAACGCCGACACCCCGGCTCACCCGTTCCGGCCGTACGGCGCCACGATCGGGCACTGGCTGGAGTGGGCGCGGCTCGCCCTTCACCTCCATGCGGCGCTCGGCGCCTCGGCCCCGTCGTGGCTGCTCGACGACGCCCGCTCCCTGTTCGAGGCGTCGGTCAAGGAGGGCTGGGCGGTCGACGGCGCGGACGGCTTCGTCTACACCGTCGACTGGTCGGGCCGGCCCGTGGTGCGCGAGCGCATGCACTGGGTCGTGGCCGAGGCCACGGCCACGGCGGCGGCGCTGTGGACCGCGACCGGCGACACGTCGTACGACGCGTGGTACCGCACCTGGTGGGACCACGTCGCGTCTGTGTTCATCGACCACCGGCTCGGGTCCTGGCACCACGAGCTCGATCAAGCGAACCGACCGGGCGGGGTGACGTGGCGTGGCAAGCCGGACAGCTACCACGCGTTCCAGGCAACCTTGATCCCGCGGCTGCCGTTGTCACCGACCCTGGCCGCTGCGGTTCGCGACGGCCACCTCGCTTGAGCGAGCTGCCGGGAGCATGACCCTTGGTCCCTTCGGGGGTCCCGCAGGACTGATGTCGCATGGCACTGGTCACTGGTGACCTTTGGCCCCTGTGGCCGCATCTCGCCGCAGACATCCTTTTCGTGAGGGTTTCAACCACTAAAGGATGTGTTCCAGATGACCAAACGCCTTCAAACCTTGGGAATCGTTCTCGCCGTCGTCGGTCTCGGCTTCCTCGTCGGCTCGGGTGTCGCCTACGCAAAGGTCCAGGACGGGTACGGGTCCCTCCAGTCCTTCAGCGAGGCACAGAACGTCGAGCTGTCCTACAACGAGGCCGGCGAGCTCACCGACCGCGGTGAGACCGAAGGGGCCGAGGCGATCATGTCGCTGCTCACCGACGACTGGAACTACCCCGTCGTCGAGTCCGACCTGGACCCCAACGACCCGCTGGTGAACACCGCGTCCGAGTACATGTACCAGATGGCCACCATCAGCTACCACGTCCTCCACGGCACCCAGACCGTCGTCCTCGAGAAGGACGCGGAGTACAACGGTGAGCAGTTCCCCGCCGGCACCTACGAGTTCGACGTCGACGGCAAGTACTGGACCGACTTCGACCGCGAGCACCCGATCGAGGGCATCGCTCGGGAGCAGGCCTGGAGCGGCACGGCACACGGTCTGATCGGTGAGCTCGGCGTCGGCACGGTGACCCACTCCGCACTCCAGATGGGCCTGGCGCTCTCCGGCCTCCTCGCAGGTCTCGGCCTCACCTTCGCCCTCCTGGGTCTCGGCCTGGTGTGGGCCGCCAAGGCGAGGTCCGACGCGGCCGCAGCGACGGTCGACGAGCGCACCAGCCGCCCGGTCGCCGCGTGACGGGTCGCTGAGCGGTCTCTCCCGAGACCCTTCGAGGCCGGGCTCCCGACAAAGGGGGTCCGGCCTCCGGCGTCTCCCGGTACGGGCGCGACGCTCAGGCGTCTGCCTCGGCTGCCAGCCGACCGGAGCGCACGGCCTCGACGACCGCGCCGTGGTCGCGCTCGTTGACGTCGGCGTACCGCTCCGCGAAGTCGGCCACCGCCTTCGAGAAGGTCGTGTCGTCACCGAGGTAGGCCGAGATCGCGACGGCGTCCCCAGATCGCGCATGGGCACGCGCCAGGGTCCAGCCGCACAGCTCGCCGTACAAACGGGCGCCCTCGGGCAGCATGTTCTCCACGACCACCGAACCCTTCTGGTCCCGGAGCTGGCGCAGGTAGAAGTCGCGTTGCGCCCCGTCGAGGCCCTGGACCCGTTCCCACCCGAGGAAGATGTCACTGGCGGCCTGCATTAGGCGCTGTCCCTTGACCACCCGCTCGCCCTGGTTGGGCACACGCCGTCGCGACCGCGAAGCCGGGGCGAGGTACGGCGCGAGCACCGACTCCTGTGCCTCCTTGACCTGGAGGAGCAACGGGTCGTCGTCATCACGACCTTCGAGGAGGACCACCCAGCACCGAGTGCCCACGCTCCCGACGCCGACGACCTTCCGCGCCATGTCGACGAAGCCGAACTTGCCGAGGAGCAGCCTGCGGTCCGGCAGGAGGCTGCGGCTGTAGCGGCCGAGCAGTCCCCGGATCTGCGTCTCGAGCTCCTCGCGCGCCACCTCCGGCAACAGGTCACCGAGCGGCACGAGCAGCGGGGGGTCGGCCCTGATCCGCCGGTGCCCGTCGACCACCTGGCTCAGCTTGCGCAGCGCCCTCAGGCTGTCGTTGCTCCGTGCCCTGGCGACGGTCCGGTCCAGCGCCTTCCTCCGATCCTTGGACTGCTGGGCGCCGAGCAGCTCTCGCAGCTCCTCGACGTCGGCCCGGGCGTACCAGACGTCGAGCTCGCGCATCCCGGCGAACCGGGCCATGGCCTGCTGGTACCGCTCGACCGACGCGCGTACGGCGCGACGGCGGGCCTTTCGGGGGAAGCCGTTCTGCCTGCCCGCCACCTCGATGCTCGCGGCCAGCCGCTTCACGTCCCACTCCCACGGACCCGGGAGGGTCTCGTCGAAGTCGTTGACGTCGAACAGGAGACGACGCTCGGGAGAGGCGAACAGGCCGAAGTTGGACAGGTGCGCGTCGCCGCACAGCTGCACGACCAGGTTCGAGGTCGGGGACGCTGCGAGATCGCCGGCCATCAGTGCGGCCGCACCCCGGAAGAAGGCGAAGGGCGAGGCCGCCATGCGTCCGTGGCGTACCGGGACGAGCTCCGGCAGCCGGGAGCCCGCCTGTGCCTCCAGCACCGTCACCGCGTCGGGACGGTCCTGCGGCAGCACCAGCTCGCCCTGCTCGCCAGGAGGAAGAGCTCGCCGGGCGGCGGTCCCCCGCGCCGCTCGCTCGGCAAGGCTCAGGTGCGCGGTCGGCTCGAGCCTGCCGGACCCGCGCTGTCTCGGGACCGCGGGTGACGTCGTGGCGGTCTTCGGGGCGTTCATGCCTGGTGTGGCCGGACGGGTTCAGGGGCGGGCGTCGCGGAGCTGCGCTCGGTCTTCGTCATCCGTCCTACCTCCGATCGGGTGCTGTCCCCGACGCTAGGGAGTCGCGGTGGCCCCTCACAGGGCCCAAGGTCCCGGGCCTGCCCACCTGTGAGAGGGGGGTTTGCCGGTCCGGGGGCCGGTTACCACCCGGTGATCTGCTCTGACTCGGACACCAACCGGAGGAAGCATGAGCACCCCTGTGAACGTCGCCGTCGTCTACTACTCGTCGACGGGAACCACCCACGGCATGGCGGAGCGGCTGAGCCAGGCCGCCGAGAAGGCGGGCGCCGAGGTACGCCTGCGACAGGTGGCCGAGCTGGCTCCGGACGAGGTCGTCGCCTCGGTCGACGCGTGGGCCCGTCACCGCGAGCAGACCAAGGACCTGCCGGTGGCCACGCCCGACGACGTGGTGTGGGCCGACGTCGTCCTGTTCGGCTCGCCGACCCGCTTCGGCAACATCGCCAGCCAGCTGAAGCAGTTCATCGACACGCTCGGCCCGCAGTGGGGCCAGGGCCTGCTCGCGGACAAGGTGTACGCGGGATTCACCTCCTCCCAGACCGACCACGGCGGCCAGGAGTCGACCCTCCTCGCGCTCTACAACACGATCCACCACTTCGGCGGTCTGATCGTCTCGCCCGGCTACACCGACCCGGTGAAGTTCGAGGACGGGAACCCGTACGGCGTCGGCCACGTGACCGGGCCGAGCAACGACGAGGAGCTCGGCTCGCCCGAGCTGAACGCCCTCGACCACATGGCCGAGCGCGCCGTGGAGGTGGCTCGCAAGCTCAAGACCGGGGAGAACGGCGAGGCCTGAGGCAGCCTCTGTTAAGCGGGGGCCGGATCGGGCACTGTTACCGACATGACAGACCTGCGCCCCGGAGTCCTGTTCGACGTCGACGGAACCCTCCTCGACACCAACTACCTCCACGTCCTTGCCTGGTGGCAGGCGATGCACGACGCCGGCCATGAACACGTGGCCATGGCGACGATCCATCGTTCCATCGGGATCGCGAGCGAGGGACTCGTGCAGCATCTTCTCGGCCACGGGGACGAGAAGGCGGTCGAGGCCCACTCCAAGCGCTACGAGGCCCTGCGCGACAAGGTGACCGCCTTCCCCGGTGCCGCGGAGCTCGTGGAGCGGTGCGCCGAGCGCGGGTACGTCCCGGTCCTGGCCACCAGCGGCAAGGAGAAGGACCTCGACTGGATGCTGCCTGCCATCGGCACGAAGGACAGCTTCGCCGGTGCCACCACCTCCTCGGAGGTGGACGAGGGGAAGCCGTCCCCGGACCTGCTCTCCGGGGCGGTGGAGCAGCACGGCCTCGACCCGAAGCGGACGGTCGCCATCGGGGACACCGTCTGGGACGTCAAGGCGGCGGCGAAGGCGGGCCTGCCCTGCATCGGCGTCACCAGCGGAGGTGTCTCCGAGGCGGAGCTGCGTGAGGCAGGCGCCGTCGAGGTGTACGACGACCCTGCGGACCTGCTCGAACGGTTCGACGACTCCCTCCTCGCCCGGCTCATCGGCTGAACGACGAACGGCTTGGGACTTTCGTCCTCACGGGAGGGGCCCTCGGCCACTGGGGACGAAACCCCCACCCCCGTTGAATGAGGTCAGCGAGGAGGACCCACCGAACACGGCAGCGGCTGTTCCGCAACCGGGGTCGAGAGTCCGTGCATCAGGCCAGGGTTCTCATCGCTACTACCTTGTCCCGGGGAGCTGGTCAGAGTGTGTGAGTACTGCGGATGCCGGCAGGTCGAGCCGATCGCCGACCTGATGGACGAGCACCTGGTGCTCCTGGAGATCGCGGGCGACCTCCGCCGCGCGCTGCTCGAGCGGGACACCGCGCTCGCCGAGGCGAAGCGCTCCCGGCTCGTCGAGCTCCTCGCCGAGCACGTGGGCCGGGAGGAGGAGGGCATCTTCGCAGCGCTCAGGGCACAGGGTGACTACGTCGAGGAGGTTGACGCACTCGAGGCGGAGCACGTCTCCCTCGACGAGTCGGTCGCGATGCTCGACCTCGGGTCACCCGACGCCGTCGAGGCGCTCGACCGGGTCGACGCGGAGCTCTCCGACCACATCGACAAGGAGAACCTCGGGATCTTCCCTGTCGCGGTGGTGACCCTCGGGGCGACCGGCTGGGAGATCGTCGAGCGGGCCCACGCGCGCACGCCGGCCGCCACCCAAGCGACGACCTAGCGGCTCCGCCACCTGATCAGACCAGACCAGGAGAAGACCCTGGCCCTGGCCGCCGCGGGTCTGCCGCGCCTGGTCATTGGTAGTCATCTTTCGCGTGCCGCCCCCGAGTTCCTTCAGGTGCGCAGCCAGGCAGCCCTAACCTCGAAAGGTTGGGCGCAACGGATGCGCCCGCCGGCGGAGGGAGGGTAGAGATGAGGACTGCGTACAAGGTCTTCGCCTGGCTGGTGGCTCTCGGGGTAGTGGTCCAGGCGGCATCGGTGGTCTGGGCGGTAGCGGGGCTCGGCATCTGGGTCGACAAGGACGGCGGCGTCCTCGACAAGGCGGCCTTCGAGAGCGAGGAGACGCTCTTTCCCGAGGTGGCGGGGTTCATGATCCACGGCCTGAGCGGGATGATGATCATCCCGGCTCTGGCGCTGATCTTCCTGATCGTCTCGTTCTTCGCGAAGGTTCCGGGTGGCATCGCGTGGGCGGCCTACGTCCTCCTCGCCGTTGTCGTCCAGGTCGCGCTCGGCATCTACGGCCACGAGGCCGCGGTCTGGGGCCTGCTGCACGGCATCAACGCGATGATCCTGTTCTCGCTCGCGGTGTACGCGGGCCTGAGGGTCAGCTCGCTGGAACGGCGGCCCATCGCCCCGGCGGCGGAGCACGAGCCCGTCTGAGCACATCGTCGCGTCGTCACGAGGCAGAGCAATGAGCAGTCGACTCAGGTTGGTCCTGGCCTGCCTCGCGACCGCTGCGCTCGTCGTACCCCTGGGCTGGCTGTGGTGGTCGAGCCTCATGCCCGACGAGTACTCGGTCATGGAGATGGGCTACACCGACCTCGGCGGTGGCCCGGTACCGGCCGGGGCCCCGGGGCACGGGGCGGGGGCACATGGCGGGCCGCACGGTGGGACGCCGGTCGACGTCGCGACCCTGGTCGAGGACGGGACGGGCAAGGCCGACGTGCGGCTCGACCTCACCGCCCGGGAGGAGTCCTTCACCCTCGCCTCCGGGCGTGAGGTCAGCGGCTACACCCTCAACGGCGCCTCGCCGGGCCCGACCCTGCGAGCCACGCAGGGCGATCTCGTCGAGGTCCGGCTGACCAACGAGAACGTCCCCGAGGGCGTCACCCTGCATTGGCACGGCATCGACGTCCCGAACGCCATGGACGGGGTCGCCGGCGTCACGCAGGATGCCGTCCTCGAGGGAGAGACGTTCACCTACCGGTTCGTCGCCGAGCAGGCCGGCACGTACTGGTACCACTCCCACCAGATCTCGCACGAGCAGGTCCGGCGCGGCCTGCTCGGGGCGGTGGTGGTGCAGCCCGCGGCGCCGGGCACCGGATCCGCCCGGCCGGGCACCGGGATCTCGACAGGCTCCAGCGCCGCAGGACAGTTCGCGGACGTCGAGGCGCTCGTGCACATGTACGACGGCCAGCGGACCGTCAACGGACAGGTCGGCGACGTCGAGGTGCCCGCCGACCCCGGCACGACCGTCCGCGTGCGCGTCATCAACACCGACAACGGCCCGATGACGATCTGGGTCAGCGGGGCGGACTACCGCGTGCTCGCCGTCGACGGCACCGAGGTGAACGCTCCCGGGCCGGTGTCCGACCAGGCCCTGGTCGTCACTGCTGGTGGCCGCGCGGACCTGGCCGTCGTCGTACCCGAGGACGGGGCGCGCGTCGAGCTGGCCGGCAACGCGGTCGTCCTGGGGCCGACCGGCGTCGACGTGCGGGCGGAACCGGCACCGACCACGTTCGTGGACCTGCTCACCTACGGGGAGCCGGCGGCGGCCGGGCTCGACCCCACCGAGGCGGACCGGCGTTTCGACTACGTGATGGGTCGGCGTCCCGGCTTCCACGACGGGCGTCCCGGGCTCTGGTGGACGATCAACGGTCACATGTGGCCGGACGTGCCGATGTACACCGTGGCGACCGGCGACGTGGTCACCATGCGCATCCAGAACGACAGCGGCGAGGTGCACCCGATGCACCTGCACGGCCACCACGCGCTGGTGCTCAGCCGGGACGGCGAGCCCGCCACCGGCAGCCCGTGGTGGGTCGACTCCCTCAACGTCCGCGACGGCGAGAGCTACGAGGTCGCCTTTCTCGCCGACAACCCGGGCGTGTGGATGGACCACTGCCACAACCTGCCGCACGCCGCGGAGGGCCTGGTCGCGCACCTGATGTACGCCGGGTACACCACGTCCTTCAAGGCCGGCGGCCACGCTCGCAACGAGCCCGAGTGAGCTCAGCGGGCGGGTGCGGACAGCGGGTCGGGCTGGTCGAGGATCTCGAGGCGGTCCAGCGGCCAGACGATGCCCCAGACCTTGCCGACCACGTTGTCGAGCGGGACGGAGCCCTCACCGGGGTCGCTCAGGTGAAACCGTGAGTCCTGGCTGTTCGAGCGGTTGTCGCCCATCACCCAGACCGCGTCCTCGGGTACGACGACGTCGAACTGCTTCTGGGAGGGGGAGGTGCCCTTGCGGAGGTACTCCTCCTCGTCGAGCGCCGCGCCGTCGACCGTGAGGCGACCCTGCTGGTCGCAGCAGACGACTCGCTCCCCTCCGACCGCGATCACGCGCTTCACGAGGTGCCCGCCCTCCGGGTAGAGCCCGAGCAGGCTCAGGAGCTGCTGGAACCCGGTGGGCTCGGGGGTGGCGCCGAGCCATCCGCCCGGGTCCTCGAAGACGACCACGTCGCCGCGCTCGACCGCCCCGTCCCACATCGAGATCTTCTCGACCAGGATGCGGTCCTCCTCGACCAGCTCGGGGTTCATGGATGCCGAGGGGACGAAGAACATCTGCATGAAGAAGGCCTTCACCACGATCGAGGTGCCCAGGGCGAGGCTGAGGAGGAGGAAGGTCTCCTGCCACCAGCTCATCCTCCTGGGCTCGCCGCGGTGACCTGCCATGGCCGGAACCTTACCTACTGCGACGTGGCGAGGACCGGCGACTGCGGCAGCAGGTCAGGCCGGGGCCCCGGGGTCACCCATGTCGGGCATCCCCTCGACCTTGCCGGTCCCTCCCCGGCCGGTCTCGCTGTGCTCGCCCTCGTCCTCGCCCGGGTCCTTGGCGAGCGGGTTGTCGTCGGTCGGCTGGAGGTCCTCGGGCAGGTCCTCGTCGGCGATCAGGCCCACGTCCGGACGCTCGTGCTCCGCGAGGTCGCGCTCGGCGTCGCTCGGCCGCTGTCCGGGGCCCGGTTCGTTCTGGTTCTCGCTCATGGGGTCGTCGTACCCACTGCCGGGTGTCTCCACGCGCCAGGCACCAGGCAGCACCGTGGCCCCGGGCAGGAGCCAGGGGCCACGGTGTCGCGGCCGGTCACATCTTCGGCATGAGCACCGAGTCGATGAGGTACACGGTCGCGTTCGCGGTCTGGACGCCGCCGCAGACCACGTTGGCGTCGTTGACCTTCAGGTCGTCGCCGGAGCCGGTCACCTCGACGGCGGCCCCCTGGACGGTGGTCTGCTCACCGGAGATGTCCGAGGGAGAGATCTGTCCGGGGACGACGTGGTAGGTCAGCACCGAGGACAGGGTGTCGGCGTTCCTCGGCTTGGCCAGCGAGCTCACCGTCTCCTCCGGCAGCTTGGCGAACGCGTCGTCCACCGGTGCGAACACCGTGAACTCGTCGCCGTTCAGGGTGTCCACGAGGTCGACCTTCGGGTTCAGCCGGCCGGAGACCGCAGCGACCAGGGTGGTGAGGAGCGGGTTGTTGCTCGCGGCGACCGCGACCGGGTCCTCGGCCATGCCCTCGACCGAGCCGGCGCCGTCGGGAACGGCCTCCGCGTACTCGGCGCACCCCGGCCCGACGAGGTCGGCGGCCGGGTCTGCGCCCTCCTCTGTCGAGTCCATGGACTCCTGATCCATCGGCGTCTCCTCGGTCGTTGCCGCAGAGGTGTCGGCGGGCTCGTCCTCGGCACCGCAGGCGGCGGTCATGGTCAGGGCGAAGACTGCCGCGATGGCGATCGCGACCTTTCTGACGGAGCGCATGCTGAAATCCTTTTCGGTCGGGGTTCGTGCGATGGCTGGAAAGGCGTGCCGGCGTTCCGCCTTGTCACGTGGAGGGTTCGGCGCACCGCCGGAGGAGGATTGGTCTTTGCCCCGATTTCCTCCGACCTGCTCTCCTGCCCAACCGCAGCGGAACCGGTTTGGTCGGGTATGGACGCCTCGTCGCCGCTTGACCAGACTGGGGCCGTGAACGGACCCCCCGCCGACCAGCCGACAAGGCCGCACCAGCCCTACTTGTTCCACCTCGTCTCGTGCGTGAAGGCGCCCTCCGTGGTCCTGTCCGCACCGGATGGTCAGATCGACGAGGGAGGAGTTCAGGGCTGGCTGTACGCCGACCGGCGTCTCCTGAGCCGGCTGCGCATCACGGTGAACGGCTCGGCGCCGGTTGGTCTCTCGGACGAGGTACGAGGAGCCGCGGGTGCGGTCTTCCGGGCTGTCGTGCCCGGGGTCGGGGCTCCCACCAACGACCCCACGTTCTTCGTGGAGCGCCGCCGGGACGTCGGCCACGACTCCGTGGTCGAGACACTCACGTTCACCTCGGCTGCCCGCACTCCCACTGCCTTCGAGCTCGCCGTCGTGGCCGCCGCCGACCTGAGCGCGATGGCCGAGGTGCGGGTCGGCAAGCCACGTGCCGCCGTGCTCCCCGAGAGGCACGAGGGCGGTCTGCGCTGGGTGAGCGGCGACGACTCGGTTGCCGTCGCGGCGGACCCGCCGCCGGACGCCGTGGATGCGGGCGCGGGCCGGCTGTCGTGGGGGTTGGAGCTCGGACCGGGTGAGTCGGCCACGGTCACTCTGCGGGCCGAGGCACACCTGGGAAGGAACGCCGTGTTCGGCGGGGCCACCCGGGTTCCGTGGTCCCGGCCGACCCTGGCCTGCGTCGACCGACGACTCCCCCAGGCCGTGCACCAGGGTCTCGACGACCTCGAGGGGCTCCTGCTCGAGGACGCCGTGGCGGGACCGGATGATCGAGGTGACCTCTTCGCCGCAGCAGGCTCTCCGTGGTTCCTGACGCTCTTCGGGCGAGACTCGCTGTGGGCGGCGCGGATGCTGATGCCGCTCGGTACCGACCTCGCGATGTCCACGCTGAGGGCGCTCGCGCGACGCCAAGGCACGCGCCACGACCCGGAGAGCGAGGAGCAGCCCGGTCGGATCCTCCACGAGGTGCGCGCCGAGCCACTCGCTCTCGAGCACTTCACCCTCCCTCCGACGTACTACGGAACCGCCGACGCCACGCAGCTGTTCGTGACCTGCTGCGCCGAGGCCTGGCGATGGGGCGCAGATCCCGACGAGGTGAGGGAGCTGATCCCGGCCGTCGAGCGCGCGCTCGGCTGGATGGAGGAGCAGGCCGGCGACGGCTTCGTCAGGTACGTCGACTCCACTGGCCACGGTCTCTCGAACCAGGGCTGGAAGGACTCCGTCGACTCCATCCAGTGGGCCGACGGATCCCTGGCCGAGCCGCCGATCGCCCTCAGCGAGGTGCAGGCATACGCGTTCCAGGCGGCGATGCTCGGGGCCGACCTCCTCGACGGCTTCGACCGCCCAGGCGGCGACCGTTGGCGCGCGTGGGCGTCATCCCTGGCGGTGCGGTTCCGCGAGACGTTCTGGGTGGAGGACGCCGACGGACGGTTCCCGGCGGTCGCCCTCGACGCGCAGGGCGCAGCGGTCGACTCGGTCGCGTCGAACATGGGCCACCTGCTCGGCACCGGCCTCCTCGACCCAGAGGAGGCAGCCCTGGTGGCAAAGCGCCTCGGCTCGCCCGACCTGAGCTCCGGGTTCGGGCTGCGGACTCTGACCGCGCGGTCCCCAGGGTTCTCGCGACTCTCCTACCACGGGGGCACCGTGTGGCCTCACGACACTGCGATCGCCATCGCCGGCCTGGCCGGCCACGGCTTCGCCGAGGAGGCTGGGTCGTTGTTGCGCGGGTTGGTCCGTGCCGCCCCGTACTTCGACTTCAGGCTGCCGGAGCTGTACGGCGGGGACAGCGCCGAGGAGGTTGCGAGCCCCATGCCCTATCCGGCAGCGTGCCGCCCGCAGGCTTGGGCGGCAGCCGCTCCGATCGCCGCGCTGGTCGCCCTGCTGGGCCTGGAGGTGGACGTCCCCCGCGGCCGCATCGCCGTGCACCCGATGCTCCCGGAGGCCCTGCTGCCTCTGTCGGTCTCGGGACTCCGGATCGGCGACCACGAGCTCAGCATCGAGGTGGACCGCGGTGACGGCCTGACGGTCGACACCGACCACCCGGCGATGTCCGTCGAGCGCTGAGCCACCGGACCCCCGAGACGCACCGGAGGAGCCACGATGTCGGAGCTGAAGGCAGAGGTGGCGGTCGTCGGCGGCGGTCTGGGAGGTGTCGCCGCGGCCCTCGCTGCGCTCGACGCCGGCCGGACCGTGCTCCTCACCGAGGACAGCGACTGGCTCGGCGGGCAGCTCACCTCCCAGGCGGTCCCGCCCGACGAGCACCCGTGGATCGAGCAGTTCGGGTGCACCGCGAGGTACCGGCTGCTGCGTGACGGCATGCGGGACTACTACCGCCGGTGGTACCCGCTCAGCTCCGGGGCCCGGAAGCAGCGGCAGCTCAACCCCGGCCTCGGCACGGTGAGCGCCTTGTGCGTCGAGCCGCGCGTCGGCGTCGCGGTGATCGAGGGAATGCTCGCGGCCGGTCAGAGCTCAGGACGCCTGCGGGTCCTGCTCGGTCATCGTCCTGTCGCGGCGACGGTCGACGGTGACCGCATCACCTCCGTCACGCTCGAGGCCCCGGGGCAGGAACCGGTCACCGTGGTGGCGCCGTACGTCCTCGACGCCACGGAGACCGGGGAGCTCCTCCCCCTCGCCGGTGTCGAGCACGTGACCGGCGCGGAGTCGCGGGACGAGACCGGGGAGCCGCATGCTCCCGAGGCGGCCCAGCCGCTGAACATGCAGGCCGTGTCGTGGTGCTTCGCGGTCGACCATCTCGAGGGTGAGGACCACACCGTCGAACGGCCGGAGCGGTACGCGTTCTGGCGCGACCACGCGCCGAGCGGCTGGACCGGCGGGCCGCTGCTCTCCTTCACCGCCCCGGTGCCGAGGACTCTCGAGCCCCTGGCACGCACCTTCACCCCGAACCCTGCCGACGCCGGGGCGACCGTCGTCGACCACCGGTTCGTCGGGGGCGACGACGAGCTCTGGGCGTTTCGCCGCATCGCCGACCGGCGGACCTTCGTCGCCGGACACCTCGCCAGCGACATCACCTTGGTGAACTGGCCGATGATCGACTACTTCGAGGGACCGGTCTACGGCGTGGAGGGTCCCGAGGCGGAGGCTCACCTGCGCGGTGCCCGCGAGCTGAGCCTGAGCTTCCTCTACTGGCTGCAGACGGAGGCTCCTCGCCCCGACGGAGGTGTCGGCTACCCGGGACTCCGACTGCGGGGGGACCTCCTCGGCACAGTCGACGGTCTGGCCAAGCGCCCTTACGTCCGCGAGTCTCGACGGATCCGAGCCCGCTACACGGTCGTCGAGCAGGACCTCGCGCTCGACCTGCGCCGGGACGGACGCGCTGCCCGCTACCCCGACAGCGTGGGCGTCGGCAGCTACCGCATCGACCTGCACCCGTCCACCGGCGGGGACGGTTACATCGACATCGCCTCCTGCCCCTTCGAGATCCCGCTGCGGGCGCTCGTGCCGGTCCGCATGGGGAACCTGCTGCCGGCGGCGAAGAACATCGGGACCACGCACATCACGAACGGCTGCTACCGGTTGCACCCGGTGGAGTGGGGCGTCGGGGAGGTGGCCGGGACCCTGGCTGCGTTCTGCCTGGAGCGCGGGTGCACGCCCCACGAGGTGTGCGACGACGATGATCTGCTCGAGCAGCTCCAGGCGAGGCTGGTGCGGGACGGAGTCGAGCTCCGGTGGCCCGAGGTCCGGGGCTACTGACGCCCCGTCCCGCGGCCGCGGCCCGGGGGGTCAGCCCTTGACGCTGCCCGCGGTGAGGCCCGCGACGATCCGCTTCTGGAAGAGCAGGGCGACGATGATCATCGGGATCGTCACGACCACGCAGGCTGCGGTGATCGTCCCGACAGGACGCTGGAACGGCACCGCGCCGGTGAACGCCGCGATCGCCACCGGCACGGTCTGGGCGATCTCGGGGTTGCGGGGCGCGAAGGTGCTGGCCAGCAGGAACTCGTTCCACGCGGAGACGAAGATGATGATCGCCGCCGCGAAGACCCCAGGTGCCGCCAGCGGGAAGATCACGCGGTAGAACGCCTTGAACGGGCTCGCGCCGTCGACCCGGGCCGCCTCCTCGAGGTCCTTCGGGATGGAGGCGAAGAACGTGGTGAGGATGAAGATCGTCAGCGGCAACGTGAAGGACGTGTAGGGGATGTAGAGCCCCTCCCAGGTGTTCAGCAGGCCGAGCGTGCGCCAGAGCTCGTACAACGGAGGTACGAGCGCGACCGGCGGGAACAGTGACACCGCGAGGACGCCGGAGAGCAGCAGGATCTTCCGCTTCAATGGCAGGCGGGCGAGTGCGTACGCCGCGAACGAGCCCACGATCACGCAGAGGATCGTCGTCATGCCGGCGATGGCGAGCGAGTTGCGGAGGTTGAGCAGGAAGTCCTGCTGGAAGACCGCTTCGTAGTTCTGCAGCCCGAAGGGTCCCTGGAACAGGTCAGGGCTGTTCAGCGCCCGGTCGCCCCTCTTGAGGCTCGTCATGATCAGCCAGAAGAACGGGAAGAGACACCAGAACAGGATGACCGCCAGGAGGGCGCTCTTGCCCCAGATCTGGGCGGCCGAGCGCTGCTCGACGACGCCCTGGTCGCTGCCCTTCTTGGTCCGCGTGGGCGCTGGGCTGCTCATCGGCTCTCCCCCTCTCCGATCACGAGTTCCTTGCCGAGCATCCTCACGAAGATCAGGCCGACCCCCAGGATGAAGATGAAGGTGATGGTGGACAGGGCCGATCCCAGGCCCGGGTCCGGCGTGCGAACGACGTACTGCTGCACGAGGATCGACAGCGACTCGGTGTCGAAGGCTCCGCCGGTCATCACCTGCGGCAGGTCGTAGACCCGCAGCGCCTCGACCGTCCGGAACAGCAGTGCCACCAGGATCGCCGGCTTCAGCAGCGGCAACGTGATGAACCAGAAGCGCTGGAACATCCCCGCTCCGTCGACCCGGGCACCTTCGTAGACGTCACCCGGGATCGTCTGCAGCCCGGCGAGCAGCAGCAGTGCCACGAACGGGGCGGTCTTCCACACGTCGGCGAAGATGATCGCGAAGCTCGCCCAGCCGGCCTGACCCAGCCAGCTGAAGTCGCCGAGACCGAACACGCTGTTGATGAAGCCCGGGGTCACGTTGAACATGAAGAACCACATCTGGGCGGCGATCACGGTGGGGATCACCCAGGGCACCAGGATCGAGGCCCGGGTCACGCCGCGGCCTCGGAACGCCTGGTTCATCAGCAGGGCGAAGCCGAGGCCGATCAGGAACTCGGCGGTCACCGACGTCACGGTGAAGACCACGGTGAACTGCAGCGCGGTCCAGAACCGTTCGTCGGTCAACGCCTCGACGTAGTTGTCGAGCCCGGCGAACCCTTCGTTCTGCCTCCCGGAGTAGGCCTGGAGGCTGATCACGATCGCGTAGATCACCGGGAACAGGGCGACCAGGGCCATCAGCGAGATGGCAGGAGCGACGAAGACCCGCCCGAGCGTGGTCTCCGACATCTCCTTCCTGCGCGGACCGTCGGGCCGGTCAGGCGCTTTCGGTCGCGTCTCTTGACCCGCTGCTGTCCTGGTCGCCATGGCTGTCCTGTCCCGGTGCTCGTTCGGCTAGTTGACGGTGCCCTCGAGAGTCTCGAGCACCGTCTGTGAAGCGTCGGCAGGGTCACCGTCACCGTTGTACGCAGGGAACAGGGCCCGCTGCATCTCCACGCTGATCTCGTTCCACTGCGGCGACGGCGGACGCGGCTTGGCGTCGGGAAGCACCTCGGCGAGAAGAGCCATCACCGGGTCGTCGCTGAGCTCTTCGTAGACCGACTCCATCGTGGGCGGCAGGGACGCGTCGGTGGCGAGCATCTTCTGCACCTCCTCGTTGGTGGCAGCCCAGACCACGAAGTCCTTGGCCGCCTCCTTGTTGTCGGAGAAGGCGCTGACCCCGAGGTTGAACCCACCCGACGCCGAGATGGTCCCCTCGCCGCTGAAGGTCGGCAGCGGGGCGATGTCGAAGTTGCCGTTCGCGGGGCTGCCCTTGTCATCGACGATCGGCTGGTAGAAGGACGGCCAGTTGCGCATGAAGACCGCGTCGCCCTTCTGGAACTCGTTGACGGCCTCCGCCTCCGTGGCGGTGTTGAACCCAGGCGCGTAGCAGCCGCTCTCCTTGGCCTCGGCCATGAACTCGGTCGCCTGGGTGGCGAGATCGGTGTCGAACTCGACTGAGCTCTGGTCGTCGTTGAAGAGCTCGCCTCCACCGCTCCAGTAGTACTCGAGCCAGTTCACGACGAAGCCTTCGTACCTGGCACCCTGGCCGATGTACCCGCTGATCCCCTCTCTCTCCGAGATCTCGACGGCCATCTCGCACATCTCTTCCCAGGTCGTGGGTGGCTCGTCGACCAGGTCGGTGCGGTAGTAAAGGAATCCGGCGTTGGTGTTGAACGGCGCAGCCCACAGCTCGCCTTCCCAGATCGCAGACTCGACCGCCCCCGGCAGAGACACTTCCTCGATCTGGTCGCGGACGTCCTCGAGGCTCTCCACCCAGCCGTTCGTGGAGTACTCGCCGGTCCAGATCACATCCATGCCGAGCACGTCGAAGTTGCTTCCCTCGGCCTGCAGCTCGAGGGCCTGCTGCTCGCGCTGCTGGTCGGCCTCGTCCGGCAGGATCTCGATGCGGATCGGGTTGTCGGGGTTCTCGTCGCTCCACATCTGGGCCACCTTCTGGTGGACACCACCGGGCTGGGCCTCCGAGCCGCCGATCGCCCAGACCATCTCACCGCTGCCCTCGCCCTCGTCGTCGCCGCCGCCGGGCGTACACGCCGCCACGGCTACCAGCGACAACGCCCCCGCAGCAGCCCACCGTCCTCGACTCCAGTTTCGGGTCATCTGTCATTTCCTTCCTGTAGCCGCTGCGGTGTAGTTCAGCGCAGCGCCTGTCCGGTCTCGATGTCGAAGAAGTGCATGTGCTCGGTCTTGAAAGCCAGGTCGACCTTCTGGCCCATCTTGGGAGCCTCGTGCGGCTCGAGGCGGGCCACGAACTGCTGGCTACCGGACTCCGCGGCGTGCTCGAGCTCCGCGAAGGCCTCCGCGTCGTCGATCGCCTCGCGCAAGTCCTCGCTGATGATCGGTCGTGCGGCCGTGCTGAAGTGGACCAGCACCTCCGAGCCGAGCAGCTCGACGAGCATCACGTCCCGCTGCTTCATCGTCACGTCGGCGGGCGTGGAGCTGTCGGCGCGGTAGAAGTGCTCCGGACGCATCCCCACGGCGACGGGGCGTCCGACGTACTCCCGGACCTGCGGGTAGCGGTCGAGCGTCTTGTCGGAGAGCCGTATGTCTGAGGCCTCGTCGAGCTTCACGTGAAGTGCCCCGTCGCGGTCCTCGATGATCGCGGAGCCGAGGTTCATCGACGGCGACCCGATGAAGCCGGCCACGAAGATGTTGTCGGGGTGCTCGTACAGCTCTTGCGGGCTGGCCACCTGCTGGAGCTCGCCGCGCTTGAGCACCGCGACCCGGTCGCCCATCGTCATGGCCTCGATCTGGTCGTGCGTGACGTAGAGGGTCGTGACGCCGAGGCGGGTCTGGAGGTTGGCGATCTCGGCGCGCATGGCCACGCGAAGCTTCGCGTCGAGGTTGGAGAGCGGCTCGTCCATGAGGAACGCCTGAGGGCTGCGGACGATGGCGCGTCCCATCGCCACGCGCTGCCGCTGGCCGCCGGAGAGCGCCTTGGGCTTGCGGTGGAGGTACTCGGTGAGCCCGAGCATGTCGGCGGCCTTCTTGACCCGCTCGTTGATCTCGTCCTTGGGGACCTTGGCCATCTTGAGCGAGAACGCCATGTTGTCCGCGACCGACATGTGTGGGTAGAGCGCGTAGGACTGGAAGACCATCGCAATGTCGCGCTCACCCGGCGAGAGGTCGTTGACGACGCGGTCGCCGATGAGCATCTTGCCCTCGGAGATGGTCTCGAGGCCGGCGACCATCCTCAGTGCTGTGGACTTCCCGCACCCGGAAGGCCCGACGAGGATGACGAACTCGCCGTCCTCGATGGTGAGGCTCAGGTCCTTGACCGCCTCGGTGCCGTCGGCATAGCGCTTCCACACTCCGTCGAACTCGATCTTGGCCATCGATGCCCCCTCGGGGTGTGTGTGACGCAGGTCTCGGTCGAATCATGTCGTCATGCGGATATGGCCGCAAGTGTGCGGTTCCGTGTGCTGAGCGGGGCTTATAGTCACGAGATGGCAACGATTCCTCGAAAAGGGGGAGTCTCCGTGGTCTCCGACGGAGTCACCGCCCGGCTGCGCGAGCACCTCGTCCGTCTCTACGGCGAGACGCGCGCGGGCGCCACGACGCAGCGGCTCGTGAAGCTGCTGGAGGCCTTCTCACCGGCGGGCTCGCAGCACTCGCCGGGGCTGTTCGACGAGACCGACGTGGTGCTGATCGCGTACGGCGACCAGGTGCAGGAGCCGGGTGAGGCGCCGCTGTCCACCCTGCGGAGCTTCCTGGGCAGCCACACGCGCGGGGTCGTCTCGGGTCTCCACCTGCTCCCGCACTACCCGGCGACCTCCGACGACGGCTTCGCGGTGGCGGACTTCTCCGCGGTCGATCCCGCGCTCGGGGACTGGGGCGACGTGGAGGCGCTGGCGTCTGACTACCGGCTGATGCTCGACGCGGTCCTCAACCACACCTCCGCCTCGCACCCGTGGTTCACGGGCTGGCTCGCCGGCGACCCGGACCACGAGGACTTCTACCTCGCCCTCGATCCGGGCGCCGACCTCGGCTCGGTCGTCCGGCCGCGCACCACACCGCTGCTGACCAGGTTCGACGCGGCCGACGGGGAACGCTGGGTGTGGAGCACCTTCAGCGCCGACCAGGTCGACCTCAACTACGCGAACCCGGAGGTCCTGCTCGCCGCGACCGCCGAGCTGCTGCGGTACGTCGGACACGGTGCCCGGATGCTCCGCCTCGACGCGGTGGCGTTCCTGTGGAAGGAGCCGGGCACCTCCTGCATCCACCTGCCGCAGACCCACGAGATCATCCGGCTCTGGCGGACCGTTCTCGAGGCCGTGGCCCCAGGCACACTCCTCGTCACCGAGACGAACGTCCCGCACCGCGAGAACGTCACCTACTTCGGCAACGGGGCCGACGAGGCACACCTGGTCTACCAGTTCGCCCTACCACCCCTGACCCTCGCCGCCTTCCGGAGCGGCAGCGCGAACGGGCTCGCGGAGTGGGTGGGGCAGCTGGGGACTCCCTCGGCGCAGACCTCGTTCCTGAACTTCCTCGCCAGCCACGACGGGATCGGCCTGCGGCCCGTCGAGGGCATCCTCTCCGAGTCGGTGATCGAGGAGCTCTGCGCCTCGGTGCTCCGCAGCGGTGGCCGCATCTCCTACCGGGCACGTGAGGACGGCGGGCAGAGCCCCTACGAGATGAACTCCGTGTACCTCGACGCCCTGGCGGGGCCGGGGCCCGAGGACAGGACGCGCGAGGTCGACCGGTTCGTCGCCGCCCACTCGATCCTGATGGCCCTGGCCGGCGTCCCCCTCCTCTACTTCCAGTCGCTGTTCGGCAGCCGCAACTGGACCGAGGGCGCCGAGCGCACCGGCCGCGCAAGGGTGGTCAACCGGCAGCGGTTCCTCCGGTCCGACCTCGAGGCGGAGCTGGCGGATCCCAGGTCGATGCGTCGGCAGGTCCTCGACCGGCTCCTGGACCGGATCACGACCAGGGCCGGTCAGCGCGCGTTCCACCCCGACGCCGCACAGGACATCGTCGACGGCGGCAGCTCGTACCTCGCCGTGCAGCGCACGCCCGCGGCCGACGACACGACAGTGCTGTGCGTGCACGACGTGTCCGGCCGCGCCGGGCGGTTCCGGGCTCGTCCGGCCGACCGGCTGCCTGCGGGCGCGACTCTGGTCGACCTCACCGACGGGAGCGAGCACGTCGTCGAGGCCGACGGCACGGTCGACGTCGACGTACCCGCCTACGGCGTGAGGTGGCTCCGCCCGCGCTAGTCCTCTCAGGCCTCGACGGAGACGTTCACCCCGTGCCGGCCGGTGGAGCCGTCGGGCGCGATCGGGACGCGCTCGGAGGTCTGGGTGTAGCCGGTCGCGTCGGTGGCCCGGACCTCGAGCGTGTGGCTGCCGGGCGTCGCGTCCCAGTCCCACATCCACTGCCGCCAGGTGTCGAGGTTGTCCTCCTCCGCCAGCCGCGCCCGCTGCCATCGTCCTCCGTCCACCCGGACCTCGACGGAGGCGATGCCCCGGTCCTGCGACCAGGCGACCCCGGCGACGGTCACGCGCCCGGGCTCGAGTCGCGCGAAGGAGCGGGGTACGTCGATCCGCGACGACGTCTTGATCGGGGCCTGCGCCGCATAGCCGCGGGTCGTCCAGTACGCCTCGAAGTCCGCGAACCGGGTGACCTCCAGGTCCACGAGCCACTTGGTCGCGGACACGTAGCCGTAGAGGCCGGGGGTGACCATGCGGACCGGGAAGCCGTGCTCGAGCGGGAGGGGCTCCCCGTTCATCGCGATCGCCAGGAGGGCGTCCCGGTCGTCGTCGAGGAGCGCCGCCAAGGGCGTGCCGACGGTGAAGTCGTCGGCGCTCGTGGACTTCACCGCGTCGGCGCCTCCGTGGACCCCGGCCTCGCGCAGCAGGTCGCGGACCGGGACCCCGATCCAGGTCGCGTTGCCGACGTACTCGCCGCCGACAGGGTTGGAGACGCACGTCAGCGTGATGCGTCGCTCGACGAGCCGACGGGACAGCAGGTCCTCGAAGGACAGGTCGAGCTCGCGGTCGACGAGACCGTGCACGCGTAGCCGCCAGGTGTCGACCGGTACGTCCGGGACCCGGAGTGCGGTGTCCACCCGGTAGAACTCGCGGTTCGAGGTCAGGTACGGCGTGATGCCGGGGACGTCCAGCGTCATCGCCTCCGTGAGCGCGGGGGCCGCTGCGTCGGGAACCGGGACGCTCACCCCGAGCCTCGACGCCGCGGCCGCCGGACGCCCGAGGACCCGGCTGCCCACGCCCCCGGCCGCGGCAACCGCCCCGACCACAGCCGCCGCCTTGAGGAACGCGCGACGGTCGAACGCCACCGGCAGGTCGTCACCGGGCACGTGGGGCGGGAGCCGCAGGCGCGGCTTGCCGAGCTCGAGGGTCTCCACCGAGCCGGGTTCGAGCACCGGTCCGGCGGGTGCGAGCCCCTCGCCCGTGGGATCCGGGTCCGGGCGAAGCGTCCGCACGAGGAGCAGCAGCCCCGCGAGCCCCGTCACGACCAGCGCGACCACGGGGACGAGCCGGACCGCGGGGGAAGCGGTCGCCGCCCGGTCGGTGGTCACAGCGGCGGCGGCGACCGCGCTCAGCCCGACGAACGCGGTGACGGCCGGACCGGGTCGGACCGCGCCGACGGCGCCCACGAGGAACGCCAGCACCGCGACCGTCGCGACCACGCCGCCGACGAGGACTGCCTTGTCCGCAGCCCCGAACGTCTCGATCGCCCACTCCTTCACCGGCCGCGGGGCAGCGTCGACCACGCGGTTGGCGACCGCGAACAGAGGTGAGCTGACCCCCTCCATCGCCGCGGTGACGGCCTCGGCCACGGCCACGCCGGCCGCCCCCGCCAGAAGGCCGGCGACCCCGCCGGCGAGGCGGTGTGAGAGCGAGCGGCGCCTCGCGGGGCCGGGCGGACCCGGGCCGGTCAACGGGATCCTGGACATACCCGACGTTCGGCGCAGACGGCCGCGCGGATGGGTCCGCGAAGGCCTCGACCCTGCCCGGGCCCGACCGTCCGACGTGACGCGACTCCGGGTGGCTCGTTGTCCCCACAGAACCCGGGGAGGAGTCGCATGCACCGCACCGCGCGCACGCGCCTGGTCGCTGCCGCGCTCTGTCTGGCCGTCAGTACGACGGCCGCGGGGTGCGCCCTGCCCGGCGCCGGCACCGTCCAGACGGTCCCGGCCGGGGCGGAGGTCCCTGTGCTCGCCGGACCGGTCGACCCGGGCGTGGACCCGGCCGTCTCGGTGGAGGCCCCGGCTCCCCTGTCCGGCCGGGTCGAGTCCGCCGACCTCGTCGTCGTCGGCCGCGACACCCTGTCCCGGCGGGTGCAACGCCACATCGCGACCACCCGCGGCGTGGACGCGAGCGTCTCCCTCGCCATGGCGGCTGCCCCCGTCCACGGCCGGACGGTCACCCTGGCCGCGGTCGACCCCTCGACGTACCGGCGCTTCACCCCGGCGGTGACCGCCAGGGCCGACGCGGTCTGGCAGCGCGTCGCCGAGGGCAACCTCGCGATGACCCCTGAGCTCGCCGAGGACCTCGGCCAGAGGCTGGGAGGCGACCTGACGCTCGGCAACGACCAGGGCGCGCTGACGCTGAGGGTGGGTGCGCAGGCATCGATGGCACCCAAGATCGACGCGGTCGTGAACCACCTCCGCGGCCGGCAGCTCGGCATGGTCCCGGCCAACGCCGTGCTCGTCTCCACCGACGAAGCCGACCCGGCCACGGTCGCCGAGGCCCTGCGGCGCAGGCTCGGCCGGCAGGTGACGGTCTCCCCGCTGACGGAGACGCTGCCCGCCCAGGGACGGCAGACCGCGTTCCTGACCGGCGGCTCGGTCGCCGAGGCCGTCGGGTCGTTCCGCTACCGGTACTTCGCGGACGGGACGGTCGAGCCGGACCCGGCGTGGACGGCGGCGAACTTGCGCACCGAGACGGTGCCGATCCTGGGCCAGGTCACGTGCCACCGCGTGATGCTTCCGCAGCTCCGAGGCGCGTTGCAGGAGGTCGTGGACAGCGGCCTCGAGGACCGTGTCGACCCGGGCGACTTCGGCGGCTGCTACGCCCCGCGGTTCATCGCCGACGACCCGGCGAAGGGCCTCTCCCTCCACACCTGGGGCATCGCGGTCGACCTCAACGTCCAGGGCAACCTCCGCGGCTCGACCGGCGAGATCGACCCCCGCGTCGTGGACATCTTCAAGAGCTGGGGCTTCGCCTGGGGCGGCGACTGGGCCTACACCGACCCCATGCACTTCGAGCTCGCCGCACTGGTCCGGCCGCGCTGACGAACCCACCCGCCGTGGTAGACCACCGCAGCGCGCGGACGTAACCCACCGCGGGGTGCCTCGTTTGTCGTGCCGAGGGTGGGTGAAGAACGTCACACCGGGTCCGGCTCGACCGGACCCCTGAGGTTTGCCAGGAGAGGCATGTCCGCTCTCAGAACAACGGCGGCGGTCGCCGGTTCCCTTCTTCTCGCCGTGCTCACAACGGCCGCGGGGAACGCCGGAGTCCGTCCGGGCACGGCCGAGGGCGCCGAGCTCGTCAAGACCGGCTGGTGGTGGGCCGCGAACGAGACGCCGCTCGACGAGACCGTGGTGGCGCCACCGCAGCCGACCCCGCCCAACGTGCCCAAGGGCACTCTCCCCGTCTCCGCTGCGGGAGGCGAGCCAGAGAAGTTCTCGGCCCTCGAGTTCAGGCTCGAAGGAGAGCCGGGCGGCTTCGTCGAGTCGGCTGTGCTCGTCCTCCGCGAGAACGCCGACGCCGGTGCGACGGTCAATGAAGAGGCCGCGAAGGTCCTCGCGTGCCCGGTGACCGAGACGTTCTGGGCCGACGGCGCGTCGGCGGCCTGGAAGGCCCGGCCGGCCTACGACTGCGACCTCGCCAGTGCCGCCGGTGAGCGCGATGCCAGGACCGGCGTCTGGAAGTTCGACCTCACCGCCGTCGCCGCGCTCTGGACCGCCGAGGGCTACAAGGGCTCGACCTCGGTGGCGCTGGTCGAGGGCACCGAGGGACCCGAGAGCTTCCAGGTCGCCTTCGACGGCCCGGCGAAGAAGGGCATCGGCTTTGCCTTCGCCGTCGCCGACGCCGCACCTTCGTCTCCGTTCCTGTCCGCAGGCGCCGCACCGTCGGGCGGGGCCACCCGAGCGGGCTCGTCCGGGAGCGCCGGGTCCGCCGGCTCCCTCTCCGGGTCGCTCGCCGACAGCGGCACGGGCGCCGCGGGGCCGCTCACCACCCCGGAGGTCAGCGCGGCAGAGGCCGCAGACCCGACCGTGGCTCCCGTCGCCACCGCGGCGACCACCCCGGCCTCGTCGCCGTTGGCCGCGCCCGCCTGGTACTCCGGCATCCCCGCCGGCGGCTACGCCCTTCTCGTGCTCACCCTGGCCCTCGGCTACCTGTTGATGCTCGCGCTCGGCCCCGACGCGCAGCCCGCAGCCGGGCCCGCGCGGCACGGGGTCAGCCGGGCCCTCGACCGGTTGCGGACCGCTGGGGCCGCCATGACGACGAGAGGCAGGGGCTGATGCGCAGCGTACGAGCCCGGGCCCTCGTGGCAGCCCTCACGACGGCAGCCCTCCTCGCAGCCGGGTGCGGCCAGAAGCCGGGAGTGGCGGAGATGGCCGTCGGAGTGCCGGGTGCCGGCGCCGGAGGGGTCGACGCCGGCACGGCGGCGGGCGACGGGCTCGGGGGAGAGCCCGGCACGGTTGCCGGCGGCGGCGCGGCGGCAGGAGCAGCAGGCGGCTCGGCCCCGGGTACGACGGGCGACGGCGCTGCCGCGGGCACTGCCGGAGGCGCCGGGGCGGCCGGCGGTGGTGGCGGCTCGACCGCACCGGGAGCGCCGACCGCTCCGAAGGGCGGCGGGGACACCACGGGAGTCACCGACAGCACGATCAAGATCGGCGTGCACGCGCCCGTGACCGGCGCCGCAGCGTTCCCCCAGCAGTCCTTCGAGCGCGGCATCGGCGTCTACGCCGACTACGTCAACCGCAAGGGCGGCATCCACGGCCGCAAGCTCGAGATCGTCTTCCGCGACGACCGGTTCGACCCCAACAGCGCCCGGTCGGTGTGCAAGGAGATGGCCGAGCAGCAGAAGGTCTTCATGCTGGTGGGCGGCGGTGGCGCCGACCAGATCGACGCGTGCGCGCGCTACGCCGCGGGGATCGGCGTGCCCTACCTGTCCGCGGGCGTGCACGAGACCCGCCCGGGCCTGGGTGCGCTCGGTTCGGTCTCGACGTACTTCGCGGCCTCCCTGACCTATGAGCAGCAGGTCCCGCTCCTCGCCGGGGTGGTGTCGTCGCAGTTCA
>Ga0208537_1000005_pt1 | contig 33585 bp, 31 predicted proteins | sample MayberrySE_TuleA_FD_185672 | JGI IMG/M metagenome (GOLD analysis project Ga0208537, IMG submission 185672) | Natural and restored wetland microbial communities from the San Francisco Bay, California, USA, that impact long-term carbon... | ecosystem: Environmental > Terrestrial > Soil > Wetlands ...
CCCATCCCTCCGCCTCGACCACAAGGTCTCGGAGGGTGGCAGATTCCGTCGACGATTGGCGGTCAGCTTTCACGTGCGGTCGACACACGTTCTGAGGGACCCGGCTCGCTGGGGCGCTCTGCCGGCGTCCTACCAAGCAGGACCGGCCGCGGCGAGCGACGTACGACGTAGTCCGCGACGCTGCCCAGGATCCTCTCGGACAGGCCACGCCCACGCCGTCCCATCACGATCAGATCAACGTCGCGGGCCGCCGCACGGTCGAGGATCGTGGAGGCGGGGTCACCCATTGCAACCTCGTGAGCAGTCGGCAGGCACCCCTGCGGCAGCCGCTTGGAGCGTAACTCGAGCAGGGCGCGCGCCCCGCGTTCCGCGTCGGGATCGTTCTCGCCGATGTCAGGATCCAGCACAGTGAGCAGCACGAACTGAGCACCCTGGGGTGCCAACGTTCGCGCCGCGTCCTCGAGAGCGTCCTCGGACTCCCGGGACCCGTCGATCGCCGCCAGCACCGTCCGGCACGGCAACTGACCGAGAACGGGCTCCGTGCTCGACACCACGACACCATGCCGCCTGCCCAGCTCCAGGGCGATGGGCAGAAGGATCGGCCCTAACGCAACGCCGACGACGTACCACGCGGGACTTCGCCGGCCGTGGCGGCCCAGGAAGACGACCGAGACCAAGCCGAGCGAGACCCACGTCACCAGAACCAGGATGGGGAACAAGACGTCGGGCATCTGCCGCACCTCCCAATCGGTACCCCTCATGTTCAGCCTCGTGGGAAGAGTGCCGCATGACCAGGGTCGGAGGCTTCGTGCACATGGGACGAAGGGCCCGATGCCCCACGTCGCCCAGCGCCTGCCGGGCTCAATCAACCCCGGCGCTCCGCGGGATCGAGGAGCTGGGACCTAGTGCCCTACCAGTCGTGCCCCGGCCGTGTGAGGCTGCGGACGAGGAGAAACGGTTCGCCGTGGTCGCTCAAAGTCCCGCGACACGAGGAGGAGCGATGGGCAGCGCTGACCAGCACCGCGAAGTGGGAGGAGCCGCAGAGGCCCGGTCGCCAAGCGACGTACTCCCGAGGTTGGTTTTCGGTGACGACGGGTCTGCGGATGCGGACGTCGTCTGGCTGTGGATCAACAACCACCGCTGGCCCGGATGGCGAGTCTCTGTGGTCACCGCCGAGATCCCTGACTCCCTTGCCCCCGTCGGCGCCGAGCGTGCAGCGCCACATCCGTGGGAACCGCCGTACCCGCGGCGGCTATTGAGCGACGATGGGGTCCAGCTCGAGCACCTGTTCGCCGAGTCCGACCCCCGTCTGGCGTTGGACTCCTGCTCCGACGCGACGCTGCTCGCCGTCGGTCCACGCGGACGAGGCGTCCTGAAGCACCTCCACATCGGCAGCACCACCGAGTGGCTGATCGGCGCACACCGCCCCCTGACGCCAGTGGTCGTCGTGCGTTCCGCACGACCCACCAAGAAGGTCCTGTTGTGCATGGACGGGTCCGACCACGCGCGCTCGGCCTTGGCCGCGCTGCTCGACCTGCCATGGCTGGCCAACTGTCGGGTCGCGGTACTGGGCGTGGACGACAGCCGGCACCGGACCGGCGACGCGGTCCAGGAGGCGGCCAAGGCGCTTCAGGCCGCCGGGGTCGCCGACGTGAAGCAGGACGTAGTCAAGGCGGTGCGCCACACCGCGGGGTTCGACGTCCGATCGGCGATCCTCTCGACGATCGAGGACACGAAGCCCGACCTCATCGCGGTGGGCGCCCGCGGCACCGGCGGGATCCGTGGACTGCTCGTGGGATCAGTCGCGACGGCTGTGGTGCACCACGCCCCGTGCTCGGTGCTTGTCGCCAAGACCTCCTGAGCTCACCCCGTTTCGTCGGGTCAGGCGTCGCACAGCCACGGGCCCCTTGCTGGCGGTCAGGACGAGCACGCAGCACGCCTCCCTAGGGCTCGACCGCGCGTTCCGTCTGCCGTGCGACCTCGCAGGCTTCGGTGACTCCGGATCGCGGCACGCAGCACCCAATCCGAACCGTGGACGTGGACCACGGTGCCGCGTCGCTGCGCAGCACCCAGCGGTTCGAACCGGTCGAGACAGTCGCGTGGAATGCCACGGCGACAGGTATCGGCAACGCTCTGCAGCGTCGGGGCCGCATCGCGCGCTCTACGGCGTGTTGGTGCCGCCCGGGGTGGGGTCGTCGGCGAGCTGGTGGTGGATCTGCTTGTCGCAGTCGTCGCTTCGCGTCGAGCGTCCGGGCTGGGGGCGCTCATCTCGGCGGCGGGCGGCCTTGTCGACCTCCCCGGTGACCAACGCCAGTGACGCAACCCCGGCCGCGGCAGCCCAGTGCTGCGGGTCGAGCGCGACGGTGCCGAACAGCTGCTGCAGGACCGGGACGTGAACCACGAGGACCTGCAGGGCCACGACGAGCGCGAGGCTGCCGAGCAGCCACGGGTTGGACGGCAGGGTCCGGGAGAACGCCGACTCGTGCTCCGAACGTACGTTGAATGCGTTGGCGACCTGGAACAGCACGAACGTGGTGAACGCGAGCGTGGTGGCGTACCGGGTGCCGTGGGTGTGGTCGGTGACCGCGAGAGCGGCCAAGGTGCCGCCCGCCATGACCGCAGCGGTGAGCGCCATCCGGGTCAGCCGCGGCCAGGACAGGATGCGTTCCTCGGAGGGCCGCGGCGGCCGGTCCATGGTGCGCCGATTCGGCTTGTCCAGGCCCAGCGCCAGCGCAGGCGGACCGTCGGCGATGAGGTTGACCCACAACACCTGCACCGCGGTCATCGGGGCGGCGAGGCCCGCAACGACGGCGGCGACAAAGGTCAGGATGGCGGCGATGTTGGTGGTGAGCTGGAACCGGATGAACTTCACGATGTTGTCGTAGATGCCACGGCCCTCCCTCACGGCGCGGACGATGGTGGCGAAGTTGTCGTCGGTCAGCACCAGGTCGGCGGCCTCCTTGGTGACGTCGGTTCCGGTGCGACCCATCGCAACCCCGACGTGCGCGGCACGGACGGCGGCGGCGTCGTTCTGCCCGTCCCCGGTCATCGCGGCGACATGGCCGCGGGCGGTGAGCGCATCGACGATGGCGACCTTGTGCGCCGGGGTGACCCGGGCGAACACGCCGATGTCGTCGACGACAGCCGCGAGCTCGTCGGTGCTCATCGCGGCGAGCTGCTGGCCGGTGACCGCGCGCCCGTCGATACCTACCTCGGCGGCGATGGCGGCCGCGGTGGCGACGTGGTCGCCGGTGATCATCTTGACCGCAATGCCGGCCCGGCGGCACAGGGCAACGGCCTCAACCGCTTCTGGGCGCGGTGGGTCGGCAATGCCGGCGAACCCGAGGAACACAAGATCGTTCGCCGCCTGCGCAACCGTCTGTGCCGTCCACTGGCCGGGCGCCGTGACCGCGGTCGCGTCGGCCGCGGCCAACACCCGCAGCCCGGCCGATGCCATCTCCTCGACCGCCTCGAGCAGCCGTCCCCGAAGAACGTCGTCGAGTCCGATGGTGATGCCGTTCACCAAGGCGTGCCCACACCGAGGGAGCAGCATGTCCGGGGCGCCCTTGGCGACCAAGCCCGTGGTGCCGGCGGGAAGGCGGTGTGCGGTGGCCATGTACTTGGTCTCGGCGCAGAACGGCAATTCCGCCACCCGTGGCGCACCGGCGCGCATGGCCGTGACGTCGATGCCGTGGCCCGACGCGGCGGCCAACAGCGCGGTCTCCATCGGGTCGCCGACCGCGTCGGAGCCGGTGCCGGCGGCGTCGTTGCACAGCACAAACGCGGTCAACAGCCGATCGATGTCGGGTGCGGGTTCGGCGGGCTGGCAGAGCGCCTGCGTGGCGGTGGCGAGCTGCCGCACGGTCATCCGGTTGCGGGTCAGGGTGCCGGTCTTGTCGGTGCAGATGACGGTCGCGGACCCGAGGGTCTCCACGGACGCCAGACGTCGGACGATGGCGCCGTGACTTGCCATCCGGTGCACACCGGCGGCGAGGACGAGGGCAAGGACCGCCGGCAGGCCCTCGGGGACCGCGGCAACCGCGAGGGCGACACCACGCAACGCGATGTCGGCCAACGGCTCGCCGCGCAGCGCCGCCGCGACAGAGTAGAGGACCACCGCGATGACACCCAGAAGCGCGATGCGGCGACCAGCGACGTCGAGCTGTCTCTGCAGCGGCGTACGCGGTGGGGTGGTGGTGGCCAGCATCCCGGCGATCTGCCCGACCTCGGTGCGCATCCCGGTGGCGGTGACGAGCAGATCGGCCCGACCACGCACCAGCACAGTGCCGGCGTGCAGCATGTTCGTCCGGTCCGCGAGCGGAACCTCGCCGGCCAACGTCTCGGCCGTCTTCGCGACGGGTTCGGACTCACCGGTCAGCGATGACTGGTCGACGGCCACGTCGTGCGCCTCTAGCAGCCGACCATCCGCAGGCACCCGGCTTCCCGCATCTAGTACCACCACGTCGCCGGGGACCAAGTCGGCCGACTTCACGGTCACCAGCGTGTGGTTGCGGCGCGTGGCCGCTTGCGGAACCAGCATCTGCTTGAGGGCAGCGAGGCTGCGGGTCGCCTTGCGCTCCTGGACAAACCCGATGGTGGCGTTGAGCAACACCACCACGCCAATGATCGCCGCGTCCTTGACGTCGCCCACCACCGCAGCCAGCGCGGCGGCGGCGAGCAGGATGAGGAAGAGGCCGCTGCGCAGCTGGTCGCCGAACACCTTCCATGCGGCGCGGGGCGGCTCCTCGGTGAGCCGGTTCGCGCCGTACTCCTCCAGGCGCATGGTGACCTGCGCGTCGGTGAGGCCGCACGCGGGTTCGACCCCGAGGGCCTCAGCGGCGACGCCTGCATCCAGCAGATGTGGCTCGACGGTCGATGTCTTGGTCAGGTGCAGGTCGCGTACACCGGGTACGGTCATCGCCATACCCAGAATTGGTCTCGCTTGCGCCGCTGATACCGGCTCCTGTCCTGCTGATGCGTGTGCCGCCGGTGTGCGGCGCGCGAGGCGTCGGCGGCGACGAGCACCAACAACGCAGCCACCCAGATGAGCACTCCGAGGACGGCAAGCACCTCGATGACGGTGCCCGTGAGCATCAGCACCGCGGCGGACGCAGTGAGCAGCAGGCTGGCGACCTCCACCTCCATAGCAGCGGCCGGCCCGGAAAGCAGGACAGTGCCCGCCTCGACGTCAGCAGTCACAGCGGCGGTTCGTTCGGTAGGGGTGGGGAACATCGTGTGTACCTCCATCGGTCGTCTCCGATGAAGGTCTTCCCCGGCGGTCCAACCGCCCCGGGCGCCGGGCCTGATCGGCCGGAGTGACGACGCCGCGGTTGCTGGGGTACTCCCCTTCAGCACTTTCAGCCTGCCCGATGCACCTCGGTCTTCCAAGGGACGAAGGTCCCATCCGTCAGCAGCGCCATCGGCGGCCAGGTTAAGCCGAGGGTCCTGCTGCTCACCCTCACCGCCGAATGCATGCCGGGCACAGAGCTCATTGGGCGTTCCCCATCCCCGGACGGGCGGCTCAATCGGTCCTGGCGACCAGGACCGAGCAAGGCGCCTGGTGCACGACTGCAGCCGTGACCGACCCAACCAGCAGGCCCCGGATGCCCCCGGTGCCGCGCCCCCAGTACCACGAGATCGAGCGCCTCCTCGGCCACGGCCCTCAGCCGGCGGGGTGATCCTGGCCGGCGTCGGCCTGTTTGGGAGCATGTGCCCGCAGCGAGCCGGGATGCGCCTTGGCGGTGGGATCACGTCGGGTCTTGATCAGGCTCGCCACGGTGACGACGGCGAGTACGACGACGATCACCGTGAGGCTGACCGGGGTGGGGATCTCGGGCACTCGTGGGTCGATGTCCACGTGACCCCAGTGCAAGATCAGCTTCACGCCGATGAACGCCAGGATCAGCGCGAGGCCGGTCGACAGGTACACGAGGCGATCGAGCAGCCCCTTCACCAAGAAGAACAGCGCGCGCAGGCCAAGCAGAGCGAAGGCGTTGGCGGTGAAGACGATGTAGGGCTCCTCGGTGACCCCGAACACCGCCGGGATGGAGTCGAGCGCGAAGAGCAGGTCGATGCTGCCGATGGCGAGCAGCACGAGGAACAGCGGGGTGAACATCCGCCTGCCATCGACGCGCGTGGTGAGCCTGCCGCCGACGTACCCACCGGTGATCGGCAGCAGCCTTCGCGCGGCATTGACCGCGACGTTGTCCTCAACGTCGGGGTCCTCGTCACGGTGCCGGAACAACTGCACCGCGGTGTAGATCAGCAGCAGGCCGAACAACAGGAACATGAACGAGAACAGCGCCAGCAGGGTGGCGCCGAGGGCGATGAAGATCGCGCGCATGACCAGTGCGAGCACAATGCCGAAGGTAAGAACCTTGTGCTGGTGCTCCTCCGGTACGGCGAAGGTGGTCATGATGATGACGAAGACGAACAGGTTATCCACCGAGAGGCTCTTCTCGATGAGGTAGCCCGCGAAGTACTCAGTGCCGAACTCCCCGCCGTACTGCATGGTGAACCAGACGCCGAAGGCGATCGCGACCAAGATGTAGAGCACCGACCAGGCGGTGGCCTCGCGGAAGCCGACCCGGTGTGGCCGCGCGGCCGCGAGAACCAAGTCGATCGCGAGCAGGGCAATGATCAGGCCGATGGTGGCGGCCCAGGTGACTAGGCTGATGTCGAGCACTGGCCTCCGTTCAGCGTGCCGGTCCGGCTCCGCGGTCGGTTCTGGTCCGCCGGGGCGGTGGGTGGGGCTGACGTCCCCGCTGGGTCGTCTGCGTCCTCCCGCCCAGTATGGGTGCATCGCGCAGCTGCAGCCGACTTTCCACCAGGCCGGGATCCTTCAGAGTTCGTCGCACTGGCGCACATTCATTGCCTGTCAACGGCCAGCTAGCGCGTCCGTCGGGAGACGACGAAGCCTTCGTCCGCCATGCCCGGCGTCGGCGGAGGGCAGCGCCGCCGACCCACCAGCCCGCTCCACAGGACCCGCGAGAAATGGGCGGTTGATTCCCAGTGCTGCGACCGGCCGATGTGGCGTGCGTGCCGGAGCGAGAGGGCCGTCGCCCCAGAACTCGAGGACTTGCTCGCCGTCGCTGGTGGTTCCGAAGCCCGTTTGTCGTGCCCAGGAGCAACGCGTCTCGCACCCCATGCCGCCAGAATCTCTGCGGTTGTCACTGCGAGTGAATCCGCGCTCAGAATCGACCGCCTTCGATGCGCTGCTTCAGCCGTGCAGCTCCCGATGCAGACGCTCCATCCGTGAGTCCAGCTCGGAGGCGGTGTCGGCCGCTTCCTTGAGTTCCTGCAGGAGCGCGTCGGGGACCTCGCCGTCGTACTTGTAGTAGATCTTGTGCTCGAGACTGGCCCAGAAGTCCATCGCGATGCTGCGCGACTGGATCTCCACGGGCACCCTCACCGTGCCCGAGGAGAGGAGTACCGGCACCTCGACGATCGCATGCAGGCTCTTGTAGCCGTTTGCCTTCGGCTCCGCGGTGTAGTCGGACACCTTGCGGGTCGTGACGTCGTCTTGGGCGGTGAGCAGCTCGAAGATGCGGTAAGCGTCTGAGTTGAAGCTGCACATCACCCGCACCCCTGCAATATCGGTGACGTTTGCCCGCACACTGTCCAGACTGCGCTCAAGACCCCGACGCTCCACCTTGCTCCGGATGCTCTCCGGGGACTTCACCCGACTGGTTACATGCTCGATGGGGTTGTAGTCGTGCATGTGCAGGAACTCGTCGCGGAGGATCGCGATCTTGGTCTCGACCTCGCGCAGGCCGAACTCGTACTCCAGAAGGAACAACCGCAGTTGCGCGCCGAGGCCGCTCAGCCAATCCGGTGAGGACGCTCCGGCCGCTGCGTCGCCCGACAGATCCATCACCCCCACCACCATCGTCGGTCGTCGCCACGGATTGCCTCCCTTGTCGATGGACAGCCCGACATCAGGGCCGCACCCACACTTCGACGCCTCACGCGAACCCAAGACTCGACGGTGTCGAACTCCACGTGTAGATATCGAGACGCCTAGCCGGCGACGCCGCGACCGGGTAGAGCACACTGTCCCACTGGTCAAACATTCATCCCGAGGTCCCAACCCACGCCACGATGACATCATCGCACCAGCCCATTGGGCCATCGAGAAGTGCCGCACCCATCCGACCGCCGCGTGACGATGGTCTGATTGAGGAACACGCCGGCCGCGCGCTCACTCACGCGTAAGTACCTACGAGGACTCAAGGCAGTCACCGGCCAGGGCATCCCGAGCCGCACCACCGGCTCCCCAGACGGCCCGTCGAGAGGGGATCAGACACGAATCGGACAGGGACATCTCGAGGCCTCCGGCTTCGTCGACGGGCAGCCGCCACGGCTGGTCGAAATGCCCCAGAAGATCACGTGCATAACAAGCATGAGCGTGGACTGTCCGGACAGCAGCCTGGCCCCAACGGGGGCCGGTGGAGGTGCACTCCGAACGCCCCGTGTGCCCCGGTCAAAGTCGGCCCACTTCACGCCCGGACATCGCGCCAGCCACTTGCTCAGCTCATTCACAGAGCCCGGAGATGAAGCATGGCGAGGAGCGCTGGCCTCTGGGCCAGCCGCCAAGAGGTCGCCCGGGTCGCCTCTTCGTAGACCTTCGCCAGCGTTCGATGGTGTTCGCGACGAGGCCCGCTTCGGGCCTATCTCGATGCCATGTCAGCAGACAGCGTGCTCACATGGAACGCAAGCACAGGGCCCGTGGTAACCCACGAACCCGGCCCTGACCTGCGGCTTCACTTCGTAGCGGGGCAGGATTTTGAACCTGCGACCTCTGGAGTCGCACAGGGCGATTCCGAGTACTACCGAACGTTGCGGGAAACAGCCGAATCGCTTGTGTTGACGCGGTATCCGCTGTCTCGGACGATCCCGATCGTATCCGATCCGCACCGGCTCAGGCCGAGGGAATCCGGAGGGTAAGCGGAGGCCGGTCGAGTCTCACGTCTCCGCGTCGGAGGCGCGCTGTGTGGCCCCTCCACTGTCTGTCTAGTGCAAAACCCGTACCGCGATACGGTACCGTCATACACATGGCTGTGTCATCGACAGCAGAGACCTCGGGCAGCCCGACTCCCGGCCGTCGCCGTCGGCGCGCTGGCAGGAGCAAGGGGGAGATTCTCCGAGCTGCTGCGGACGTCATCGCTGAGCGGGGCGCCGAGGCGACCAGGTTCATCGACGTCAGTGAGGCCAGCGGAGTGCCGGTCAGCACGCTGCAGTACTACTTCGGCAACCGGGTAGACCTGCTCCACGCCGCCTTCGACCACGTCGCGTCCCAGGAACTGGAGGCGATGGCGGACTCGCTGCGGGACAGCCGCGATCCCTGGGAGCAACTTCGTCGGCTGTTGGACATCGGGGTTCCCCACGGGGATCAGACCGACCCGGTGTGGCGCACCTGGGTCGAGTACTGGCGTGCCGCGATCCGTGACGACGAACTGCGCGAGGGCACCAGGACGGTGTATCGGCGGTGGCGAGGGCTGGTGGAGCAGGTGGTGCGGACCGGGATCGAGAGCGGTCGGTTCCGATCCGACGTCGACCCCGCCCTTGCGGCGTTCCAGCTCACTGCTCTCGCCGACGGCATCGCGGTGCCAATCGTCCTGCAGGACCCGTTCCTGACGGGCGGGGGCACCGCCCCGGCCGAAATCGTCATCGATGTCGCCGCGCGGCTGCTCGACGTCACCCGGTGACGAACCCGACTGACCGGCTAGCGAGGGATCTGGAGACATCATGGGACACGACCTGCCAGGTAGCGCGAGAGTCGTCATCGTCGGGGGCGGGATCGTGGGCTGCAGCATCGCTTACCACCTCGCCCGACGTGGCGTGACTGATGTGGTGCTGCTGGAGCGCGCGGAGTTGACCAGCGGTACGACCTGGCACGCGGCAGGATTGGTCGGCCAGCTGCGGGCCACGCATAACCTTACCCGTCTCGCTCAGTACACCAGCGGACTGTTCGCGTCCTTGGAGGCCGTGACAGGGCAGGCGACCGGATTCCGTCAGACAGGTTCGGTGAGCGTCGCGGCCGACGGGGAGCGCTTCGAGGAGCTGAAGCGGCAGGCGTCGATGGCACGGGTCTTCGGACTTGAGGTGGAGCTGCTCGACCCGCAGGCCATCAGCGAGTTGGCGCCCCTGGCACGAGTGGATGATCTCCTGGGTGGCGTGTTCCTGCCTGGAGACGGCGTGACCAACCCGGTCGACACCACGCGCGCGCTGGCCCGGGGAGCGCGAGCGGCGGGGGTCATGATCCGGGAGCATGCGCCCGTCCAGCGCATCCTGGTGGAGGGCGACCGGGTCGCGGGGGTGGAGTGCTCGGTCGCCGGGGAGCCGCACCGGATCAACTGCGACGTGGTGGTCAGTGCCGCGGGGATGTGGAGCCGCGAGCTCGGCGGCTCGGTGGGGGCGACGGTGCCGCTGCACGCGGCCGAGCACTACTACGTGGTCACAGAACCTATCGCCGGGTTGTCGCCGCGGATGCCGGTGCTGCGAGACCAGGACGGCTACACCTACTTCAAGCAGGATGCGGGAAAGCTGCTGGTCGGGTGGTTCGAGCCCGTGGCCAAGCCGTGGCCCCCGCTGCGTGAGAGCGAACGGACCGGTATCCCCGGGGACTTCTGCTTTGGACGGTTGCCGGTCGACTTCGACCATCTCGAGCCGATGATGCAGTCCGCCACGCACCGGGTGCCGGCTCTCGCGCAGACCGGGATCCAGCTGTTCTTCAACGGCCCCGAGTCCTTCACGCCCGACGACCGCTATCTGCTGGGAGAGTCCCCCGAGGTCGCGGGGCTCTTCCTGGCCTGTGGCTTCAACTCCATCGGGATCCAGTCCTCGGGCGGCGCCGGCAAGGTCGTGGCGGACTGGGTCGTCGACGGGCACCCGCCGATGGACGTGTGGGACGTCGACGTCCGCCGCATGATGCCGTTCCAGCACAACGCCAGATACGTGCGGGACCGGACGGTCGAGGCGCTGGGGCTGCTCTATGCGATGCATTGGCCCTTCCGCCAGCCGGAGACGGCCCGGGGAGCCCGCCGTTCCGCGCTGCACGACCGGCTCGCGAGCCGGGGAGCCTGCTTCGGAACAGTGGCGGGCTGGGAGCGGCCCAACTGGTACGCCCCGGCCGACGTGGTGCCTGAGTATCGGTACAGCTACGGCCGGCAGAACTGGCTCCCGTTCTCGGGGGAGGAGCACCGTGCGGTCCGTGAGGGCGTCGGCCTGTTCGACCTCTCGTCGTTCGGCAAGTTCCTGGTCCAAGGGCCGGACGCCGAACGCGTGCTCAACCGGGTGTGCGCCAACGACGTTGCCGTCCAGGCCGGGGCCATCGTCTACACCCAGTGGCTCAACGACCGTGGCACCGTCGAGGCCGACCTGACGGTCACTCGCGAGGCCGAGGACCGCTTCCTGGTCGTCACTGCCGCGGCGACCCAGATCCGGGACCTGGCCTGGCTGCGTGGGCACATCCCGTCGGACTCTCGTTGCACCGTCACCGACGTCACCTCCGGCCTGTCCGTCCTGAGCGTCATGGGTCCGAGGTCGAGGGAGCTGCTCGCCGGGCTCGTGGACGTCGATTTGGACAACGAGCACTTTCCCTTCGGCACCTCCCGCGTGGTCGACATCGGGTATGCGCGCGCCCGAGCGAGCCGGATCACTTACGTGGGCGAGCTGGGCTGGGAGCTCTACGTGCCGACCGAGTTCGCCGCGGGTGTCTTCGACACGATCGAGGAGACCGGTGGCCCGATCGGACTCAGGCTCTGCGGGTACCACGCACTCGATTCGCTGCGGATGGAGAAGGGCTATCGAAGCTGGGGCCATGACCTCTCCACCGACGAGACCCCGTTGGAGGCTGGGCTCGGGTTCGCGGTGGCCTGGGACAAGCCAGGTGGGTTCATCGGCAGGGAAGCGCTGCTCGCGCACCGCAAGAGCGGCCCATCGCAACGGCTGATGCAGTTCCAGTTGCCGGACGACGGCCCGCTGCTCTATCACAATGAGCCGATCTGGAGTGATGGGCGCATCGTCGGGCGGGTCACCTCCGGGGCCTACGGCCACACGATCGGCGCGCCGCTCGGTCTTGGCTACGTGTCCACCGACGACGGCAGGCTCGACGGCCCGGGTCTGCTCGCCCGCGACTACGAGGTGGAGGTGGCCTGCGAGCGTATCTCGGCGCAGGCGTCCATACGGCCTCTCTACGACCCATCGAGCAGCAGGGTGAAGTCATGAGCGCTCAGTCCGTGCCCCCGCCGTACGGCATCCTCTTCGAGCCGGTGCAGATCGGTCCGATAGTCACCAAAAACAGGTTCTTCCAGGTGCCGCACTGCAACGGGATGGGCTACCGCGACCCGAGCGCGCAGGCGGCGATGCGCCGCGCGAAGGCTGAGGGCGGCTGGGGCGTCGTCTGCACCGAGGAGGTCGAGATCCACCCCACCTCCGACCTGACCCCCTACATCGAGCTGCGGGCCTGGGACCAGAAGGACCTTCCCGCGCTCTGCCTCATCGCCTCAGAGATCCACGCCGGTGGCGCCTTGGCCGGGATCGAGCTGGTCCACGGCGGCTTGAACGCCCCCAACCTGACGACGCGAGAGACGCCGCTCGCACCGCACCACCTGCCGGTGGCGACCTATGGCTATCCGCCCGTCCAGGCCCGTGCGATGACCAAGGAGGACATCGCAGACGTGCGCCGGTGGCACCGGAAGGCCGTGGAGCTCTCACTGCGTGCCGGCTACGACCTGGTCTACGTCTACGCTGGGCACGGGATGGGCACGGCCCAGCACTTCCTCTCCCCGCGGTACAACCAGCGCACGGACGAGTACGGCGGCAGCGCGCACAACCGGATCAGGCTGATGCGCGAGCTGCTGGAGGACACGCTGGAGGCCGCCGATGGCCGGGCTGCGGTGGCCTGCCGAATCAGTGTCGAGGAGCCGCATGTGACTGATGGCCTGCGCCGCGAGCACCTCGAAGAGGTCCTGTCCGAGATCGGGGAGCTGCCAGACCTGTGGGACTTCGTCCTGGGCGACTGGGCTGCCGATTCCAACACGTCCCGCTTCGGCCCCGAGGGCGAGCAGGAGCGCCTCGTCCGAGGCCTGAAGCAGCTGACCAGCAAGCCCGTCGTCGGCGTGGGTCGATTCACCTCCCCCGACGTGATGGTCCACCAGGTACGGTCCGGGGTGCTGGACCTGATCGGGGCAGCGCGGCCCTCGATCGCTGACCCGTTCCTGCCCACCAAGATCCGCGACGGACGGCTGACCCAGATCCGGGAGTGCATCGGCTGCAACGTGTGCGTCTCCGGCGACTTGACCATGTCGCCGATCCGGTGCACCCAGAACCCCAGCATGGGCGAGGAGTTCCGCCGCGGCTGGCACCCCGAGCACATCCGCCCCCGGCACGCGCCCGAGCGTGTTCTCGTCGTGGGGTCCGGGCCGGCCGGGCTCGAGGCCGCACGCGCACTCGGCGTCCGTGGCTACGACGTGGTGCTGGCCGAGGCGACTCGTGAGCTGGGCGGGAGGGTCCGGAAGGAGGCCGCACTACCCGGAATGGCCGCGTGGCGCCGGGTCGTCGACTACCGACTGAACGCGATCGCCGGGCTGCCGAACGTCGAGATCTACCGGGAAAGCCACTTCTCGGCCGACGACGTGCTTGAGTTCGGCTTCGAGCACGTCGCGGTGGCGACCGGTTCCTCCTGGCGCGCGGACGGGGTCGCGCGTTGGCACACCAGGCCGATCCCGATCGAGCCCGGCACCGAGGTGCTGACACCGGACGACCTGATGCATGGGAGGCGGCCACACGGACGGAGGGTCGTGCTCTTCGACGACGATCACTACTACCTCGGTGGTGTGCTGGCTGGGCTCTTGCGCCAACAGGGCTACGAGGTCGACCTCGTAACCCCCGCCGCATTGGCGTCGGCCTGGACCGAGCAGACCCTGGAGGTCGAGAAGGTGCAGCGGGACCTCCTTCTCGCCGGCGTTCGGATCCAAGCCAACAAGGTGCTGATGTCCGTGGCAGCCGAATCGGTCCGGATCGAGAACGTCTTCACCGGCGCCCCACAGGAACTGCCCTGCGACACGGTGGTGATGGTGACCGCCAGGCTCCCGGAGGACGCGCTCTGCCAGCAGTTACTGAGCGCCGCGGCGGCCGGCGAGCTCCGCTCGGTCCGGGCGATCGGTGACGCGTGTGCCCCTGGCACGATCGCCGCGGCAGTGTGGTCGGGACGCCGCTACGCCGAGGAGTTCGGCGCGGAGCTGGGCCCACGGGACGCATCCGTGCTTCGTCGCGAGGTGACCGAGCTCTGGTCGCCGCCGAACCCCGGCGGTGACGTTGCCGGCTGAGCAACCGCCACGGCTCATCGAAGCGTCTTGCAGCACATGCATGGTGCCGCGATCCGCTCGTCCAGGCCACGGTGGCGGGCATGCGTCGAACCGCCGCCTGCGGGTAGCCGTAGTCGTGCCACGTCCGGTCGGCGACGAACTGGACGATCAGCCGAGCGGCCTTGCGGGCGTCCCATAGCAGCGCCGGCGTTTCAGGCTGCATAGACCTCGTGCCCGTTCTCCGCAACCGACGCAGCGAAGTAGGGGTTCTCCAGGGCAACGGGAGAGACAAGATCGACTGGGTGGCCGAGCAGGGCTTCCAGTGACTCCTTGAGGCCGAAGTAGGCGTCGAAGCGGTTTCCGACGTCGTCACGGAACTCGACGAGGAAGTCGACATCGCTTGTCGACTCGTCGAAGCGTCCGGTGACGGCCGAGCCAAAGATGACCAGGCGCTTGACGCCGTACCGCGTACAGGCAGCAGCGATCGCGGCGCGATCGAGCATGAGGGGCCCAGCCATGATGCTCTCCTTTCGCTCCCGGAGTCGACTTGCACCAGTCTGGCACGTCATGCCATCGGCACCGGACAACTCTGCGCCGCGGGACAAGACGGGCTGAGACACTCGAGGAGCACGGCAGATCGTTCCGGAGCGACCTCGACGGCCGGCGAAGCTGCGTGAGGCAGAACGGATGGCCGTCGAGGTTGTTCCGTGTCCCGGGGTCCAGGGGGCGGGAGCCCCTTGGTACCACTCCCCTGGCGTCGAACGGCCCGAGGACGGCGCGGAGCGCCGCCCGCAGGGCCGTTGCGCCGCGCAGCGGCGCCTTGATCTTCCAATAGTCCAATTCGGCAACGTGGCTCTCTGGCCTCTCCGGCCTCATCTGTGTGAACGGGACGCCACAACGGCTAGTCGAAATGTCCAGGGAAGATCACGTGCATAACAAGCACGTCCGTGCGGCCGGTGCGGGTGGCGCGGGGAGCAGCCCCCTACGCAAGCCCAGGGCACTCACTCCCGATGTGCGCGGAACTCGTCGAGCACGTTTCCGACCTCGTCGAGAACGACCCAAGTGCCCACTCCTTCCGGATGCTGTCGCGCCAACTCCTGGAGTCGCTCGAAGTCCGGATCGAGCGGCACGCTCTCGCTTACCGAGGCAATGAGCTCGTACTGGCCGTACACCAGGAACCGTTGGTTGGGCTGCAGCGCAAGGATGCGCTCCCTGACCTGTTCAGCCGCGTCGTCGAATGACCCCCACATGACCGTGACCACGTCGTCCCACTCGTCGCGGGTCATCAGGATGTCCACGACCCGTGTGAAGCCGGGCGGGTTCTCGGGTTCAACGCGACCCGCCGCGGCCCGATCTCGATGGCCGCGGTCCAGGTGTTCAGGAACTTCAGCAGCCGCTCCCAAAGACGCTCGTAGTCAGACATGCCTCGAGTATTCGTGCAGCCGAGGGACCTCCGCCACCGCTTTCATGCGGGTGACACCGACCGATAGGAGTGATTGCGCGCTCTGCGGCATGCGGTAACAGCTGCGATGGCTGCAAAGCGACGAGGGATTGCGACATACTCGCGGACATGCCGGAGTGGGAGCCAGACGTAACGATCGAGCCTCCAAGCACGTTGGTCGAAGGCACCAGAGTCCTCCACAGCACGTTCGGCTCGGGAACAATCGGCCGCGTCGGGCACTACAAGGACGTGCCAACCGTCTGGATCGACGTTGATGACGGCCAGACCAAGGCGCTGGCGCTGGAGTTCGGCCTCCCGCACCTCTCACCACAGACGACTCCGGATCAGCAGAAGCACCGCCAATGGTTCAGGCGCGGGCATCGCTGATCTGACGGCTGCAAGGCAGCACCCTCCTCGGCACGAGAGGGTTTCCCTGTCGGCGGCTACCAGATCAGTGCGTTTCGGCGAACAAGGCGACGACCTCTGGAGTGCCCATCCTGCTGGCCAACAGGCGCTGGCGCCTCGACGACGTCGGCCCCAAGTTCCAGCGAGTCGCCGGCCACCAGGACCCGACCGTCACCAGCCGCTATCTGCACCCTGACGTGCAGGCGATGCTGGACGCCGGAGCCGCGTTGTCGGCCTGGTGGTCCCCCTCTGGTCCCCAGCGGCCCAACCTGGCCGTCGTTCGACGGAGGCACGGTGGGCACGAAATAGGGGCCTGACCTGCATGAACAGATCAGGCCCCAGAAAGTCGGGCTGACAGGATTTGAACCTGCGACCCCTTGACCGGAGGCCTCCCCTTTGCCAGAAATGGCTGCGGTCGGTGAACGTGTGCTGTGACCTGCGGAAACGCGCTCACCGCCTCTTGCTCGATCTTGCCGCTGTCGGCCCGGTCTAGCGGACTTCTGCGCGAGTAAACGACCAGTAAGCGTCCACGCCGTCAGATTGCCCCGCGGGATCCCGGCCCCAGCTTGGCGGGCGATCACGCAAGGTGTTCCCGCCTGTCGACGTGATCGATCAATCTTCCGCGTCATCTCCAGGACGCGGTGGAGACGCTGGTTCGAGGAGCGAGCGAAGTGCGTTCGCGGCGTCCTTGCCGACGATGCCTTCCAGCGTCGCGAGCAGCTCGGCTTGTGGCTTCGGTGAGTAGCGCAAAACCTTGTCGTGGGCCCTGCGCACTTTGTCCGGGAACTGCTCGGCGAGGCTGAGGAGAAGTTCGCCGGCGTCCATCAGGTCGATGCCGCGGTCGGTCATCCAGTCGCGAGGAAAGTGTTTGGTGTTCTGCGTGAGGAGGATGTCTGCCTCCGCCGAGATCGCGGCCGCGAGGACGTGGCGGTCCTTGGCGTCCATCTCGACGTGGTCCACCGTGGCGAGTTCGTCACGCTCGACGTCGATGAGCGCGTACTCGATGTAGTCGTTCATCAGCTCCTCCAGACGCATGGTGTCGTCGCGGCTGAACCCGAGGTTCTCCTGGAGGTTGCGCGACATCTCGTCCAGGATGTGCTGGCTCCAGTGGATCTCGATTGCGCCTTCGTCAGCGGCGTAGAGGGCGTAGTCGCGCAACGTCCGGGAGTACAGGATGTTGGCATCCGCCAGGACGATGGAGATCGTCAATCGACGAAGCCGATGTCGTTGGAGAACTCCGCGAGCGCCTTGGCAGCTTTCTCCCGCCGACGGCGTCGTGCGCGCTGGAAGTCGAGGATCGCCTGGGCGGGGATCCGGTGATGGGTTCCGACCTTCACGTGGTCGATCTCGCCGGACTCGACGATCTTCATCAGCGTCGGGCGCGACAGACCCAGCATGGTGGCTGCCTCGGTGGTGGTGAACAGTTCCTTCACCGGGACCACGACTGCACCGGTCGTACGCTCGGCATCGAGCAGTGCGAGCACCTTCTCGGCGCTCTCGCGGGGAAGGCTGAGTGTCACGTTCACACTGTCGGAGGAGTCGGCCAGCGCTGCACGTAGTGCCTGGACGTCCTCGGCAAGCGCCTCAGACATGACGACCTCCAACCGAAGCCACTGACGGTAACTGCTGTAAGTGTAGCCCAGTCACCCCCCTGGCTCCGGCTTGGCCCGCCAGAATTGACTTCATGCCCGACATCAGCGAGGAGCTCGAGAGCCTACGGCGCGAGAACGCCCGGCTGCGCAGGCTGCTGAAGCTGACCGATGCCGAGGCAGCGCCTGCACGCGGTACCCAGGCCGCATGGTTCGACAAGGCGCCGGGGTCCGTTGACGCGCGCTCCACACCGCAGGCGAAGGTCGAGTTCTACGCCGCACTCTTCGGCGCACGGCGGGATGTGTACGCGGTCCGATGGGAGAACGCACGTTCCGGCAAGTCGGGCTGGGTGCCAGCAGTCGAGGGTGGCTGGCGCAAGGGCAGCCAGTCGTCCGACCACCGCTATCTCCCATTGAGCCGTGAGGTGCTGGCGGCGCACCTGACTGGTGAGATCCACATTGGCCTCTATCCGATGCTGCCGGGCGATCAGACCTGTTGGCTCGCCGCGGACTTCGACGGCGCGGCGGCCATGCTGGATGCCCTCGCGTACCTCAAGGCAGCCCGCTCTGTCGGCGCACCCGCCGCGCTGGAGATCTCCCGGTCCGGAATCGGCGCCCACGTGTGGATCTTCTTCACCGATCCGGTGCCCGCGGCCACCGCGCGCCAGCTGGGCACGGCACTCGTCCGGGAGGCGATTGCGATCCGCGGGCGCATGGACCTGCGGTGCTATGACCGGCTGTTCCCGTCTCAGGATATGCTCCCCGGCCGCGGACCGGGCAACCTGATCGCGGCACCCATGCACGGCAAGTGCCGCAAGGTGGGGACGACAGAGTTCCTGGATCTGGCGACGCTCGAACCCTTCGAGGATCAGTGGGGCTACCTGTCGACCTTGGAGCGCCTCACTCCCCGGCAGGTGTCGAAGCTTGCCACGGCGCTGCGAGAACCCGCCGTCGGGTCAAGGGTCGACCGTGCCCGGCCGGCACAGTCGACACGGACCCAACCAAGCCCGGCTCCGCTCGTGCATCTCGCCCTCGACGGTGGTGTCAGGATCCCCGGTTCGGAGCTCAGCCCGTCGCTGTACGCCACGCTCAAGCACGCGGCGTCAACCTACAATCCTGAGTTCTACGACCGGCAACGCCGACGCCAGTCCACCTGGAACGTCCCACGGATCATCACCTCCTACGACGAGACCCTCGATGATCACCTCGTTCTCCCCCGGGGCGTCCTCGAAACCGCAGCGACGCTCATCAAGGAGGCGGGTAGCAAGGTCGAGACCGACGATCGCCGCGTGTCAGGCGAAGCCACAGACTTCGCCCTCGACCTCACCCTCGATCCCGCACAGCAGGCGGCAGTTGACGATCTGCTTCCACACGACCTGGGCTTGCTGGTGGCCCCGCCCGGCTCGGGAAAGACCGTCATGGCCTGCGCACTCATCGCGAAACGCGGCACCTCGACCCTGGTCCTGGTTGACCGCAAGACCCTAGCCGACCAGTGGCGCCGACAGATCCAAGACGTGCTCGGGCGGAAACCCGGCCAACTCGGTGGCGGACGCTCCAAGCTCACCGGTGTGCTCGACGTGGCCACCTTGCAGACGCTCGCCCGCCGCGACGACCTCGGCGAGAAACTCGGCGCCTACGGCCTCGTGGTGGTCGATGAGTGCCATCACGTGCCGGCGGCCGCATTCGAGTCCGCGGTACGCGCCATCCCCGCCCGATACTGGCTCGGACTTACTGCCACGCCATATCGCAGGGACGGACTCGATGACCTCATCGGATTCCAGCTCGGTCCAGTGCGGCACACTCTCCAACACGCAGACCCCGACACGCTTGAAGGTGCCCAAACTGACCGGCCGCGCCCGGTACTCGTTGTCCACCCCACGCGGTTCCGAATGGAGGAGCAGGTCGACCTATCGGCTCCCGGCGCCATCGCGGGCATCCACCGAGCGCTTGCCGCAGACGAAGCCCGCAACGAGCAGATCCTCACCGACGTCCTCGAAGCCCACGGTCGCGGCCGACACTGCCTCGTGCTGGCCCAACGCACAGCACACGTCGACCACCTCGCCGCCAGACTGTCCGAGCGGGGCCTGGAACCGGTGGTCCTCAAAGGCGGGATGGGCGCACGCGCACGATCCGCCGCAAACGAACGGCTGGTCCCCTCCGCCGGCAGTCCGCCACTCCTGGCCGTTGCCACCGGACACTTCGTCGGCGAAGGTTTCGACTGCCCCGCGCTCGACACCCTGTTCCTCGCCGGCCCAGTGTCCTTCAAGGGACGGCTCGTCCAATACGCAGGCCGCATCCTGCGCGCCTATCCAGGCAAGCAGACCGCTGAGGTGCACGACTACCACGATGTCGAGATGCCCGTGCTCGCCGCTGCCCTCTCCAAACGGGCGCCCGGCTACGTCAGCCTGGGCTTCGCAGACCCCCGAGCTCAGCTCGGGTGATCACAGCAGAGACCTGGACCGAGCAGTCGATCGGGTCACTGCCCTTACGGGACACCCCCAGTTGCCCTGGGCTAGCTCCGTTTACGACTAGTAAACGTCCAACGCCAGGCAACCCTGCCTCGCCCGCGTCCGCCGGCGTTTGCGCTGGTCGGCGGCCGAATGCGGGGTCCAACACATGACGTAACGACGCCGCCGCGTAGTTCAAATGGAGAACCGCCCCTGACACCGCGTTTCCGCAGGTCAGAGGGGGTTGGATCGGTCGGGCCGACAGGATTTGAACCTGCGACCCCTTGACCTGGGACTTGCGCTCTACCGCTGGGTGCGATCGTCAGCCAGAATGTGCTCTGACCTGCGGGAACGTGCCCCGCGGCTCTTGCTCGCCCTTGCGTCGGAACGCGGGATCTGGCGGAACTCTGCGCTAGTAAACGACTAGTAAGCGTCCACCCCGTCAGATCGAATACGCGGACCTCAGCTGGAGCCCAGTGACGCCAAGCCGTCGGCGAGCTCAACGATCGCATCCACACTCTCGAGGCGACTGGTCAATTGGGACGGTAGACCCGCGTGCCCCTGGCGGGCACCGGTGGTGGCTCCGGTCATCGATGCGATGGTGTCGGTGTCTCCCCCGGCGAGAACAGCGGACACCAGGGCCGCCTCGAGGTCGTCGGGGTTGCTGAGGAACAGCGCAATTGCGGTGGGGACCGACCCCAGCGCGGTGATGTCGGCCCCGAGCCGTGAGGCGATCTCGGTTGGGGACCCGCCGGGGCGCGCGACATCTCGGATGCCGTCCAGGGCGTCGTGGAACTCCGGGGTGGTCACGTGCTCGCTCAGGGCGGCGCAGAAGTTCTCCACGTCGAGCCTCTCCCCCGGGGTTCTTGCTGCCTGTGCGATGGCTGCGCACTGCAGGGCTGCACCGTCCTGAGCCAAGGGGTGGGCGTGCGTAACGGCGGCTTGCCGGCGAGCCAGGCGGACCCGCTCGGCCACCGGGTATGGGAGAGGGCCACCGGCGCGACGCGCATGGCTCCGCCGTTGCCCCACGAGCCGGTCCCCTGGAAGGCGCTCCTGGCGACGCTCCCCCAGTTCTCACCCGACAGGACTGCGCGGAAGATCCTCGGGGGCCCGGCGCCGTAGCCGCGATCGGGTTCGGACTGCCACTCCTCCGCGAAGTCCCTTGCCAACCGGTCTTCCTCGATCATGCCGCCCGAGGTGATGAGGTGGCGCGCGAGAACGAGCGTCAGGGCCGTGTCGTCGGTGTATCGCATGGCTCGAGCAGAGGTCATCCAGTTCTCGACCAGTATCCGGGACACAGCCCTGGAGCCTTCGAAGGGTGCACCCATCGCGTCGCCGCATGCTGCGCCAAGCAGCGCTCCTCGTGCGGCGTGCTTCGGCGTCGACGGCTCGTCGGTCAGCACAGGTTCTCCGTTCGGTCTCGGTGTGGGATCAGCGGAGCCCTGCCGCAAGGTCCTCGGCGAGCCACCCCTGGGCACGCCATTGGTCCACCGCTCCGGTGATGGCGGCCGCGGCTGCCTGGCGACGCTCATCCTGCCGGGTGTCCCAGGTGGCGACGAACCAGCGCAGCAGTGACTCTGCCGTCCCCGGCTGGTCGAGTGCGTCGAGTCGACTCGCCGGGCCCAGGTGCTGACCGAGGAAGAGCATAGCGAGGCTGTCGGCGTCGGGGTGGGCGCTCAGGTAGGCCTCTATCGCTTGGCGGACGGTCGGACGGCTGAGGCCCTGCTCCTTGGGGCGTGCTGGCTCCGGCCGTGCTGGCTCTGGCCGTTTCGCGGGAGGTTTCCCCACCGGCTTCGGCCTGGAGGTGGTCGGCGTCGCCGCCACCGCTGGCCCGGTGCGGGATCCGGCCGGCGCCGCTTCGGCTCCGCTGGTCCCGGCCGCGGGTGCGGCCCATCGAGGTGCGTGGCGTGGCACCTCCCGTCCGAAGAGGAAGACCGACACGTAGGTCTCGGGCACCGGTCGGTTGCCGGCCTCGGACTCTGCGATCACGCCGGCGTCACAGGCGGGGCACAGGGGTAGGTCGCGGCGGCCGACGATGGCGAGCTGGTTGCCGCGCGGGTGTCGGGTCATCACCTGGGGTCGGGTGACGACGTCGGCTCGCCCGCAAGCGTTGCAGCGGGCCGCGCCGCGGAGCCACTGGGCGCCGCAGGTCTCGCAGGTCACCTCGATGTCGTCACCGACGGCACGTCCGCGCAGGCGTTCGTTCTCCCCGCAGGCACACTGGCTGATCGTGGCCACGCGCGGGTCACCTCCCTCCGGTCAGGCGCTTGCCGGCAGGTGCGGCAGCCAGTCGTAGATCTCGTCTAGGTTCTTGTAGAACTGCTCCGGTAGGGCGAGGAGCTCGGTGATCACCTCGTGCGGGGCGTTGTTGTTGTAGGCGGTGTGCAGCAGCTGGGTGCGGCTGGCCCAGGTGATGGTGAAGGCGTTGCCGACGTAGTAGGCGATCTGGTCTTTGGTGACCGTGTGGTCCACGGTGTGACGGATCCTTTCTCAGGTGGTGTGGAGCTCGGCGGCGGCCCAGCGATGGATGTCGGCGCGTCGTACTCTTCGCGCCATCAGCCGAATTCGGCGATGCCGGTCTCGCGCGTCGCTGGCGAGGACGTCCTCCATGACGCGGCTGGTGCCCTCGATGTCGAAGGGGTTGCACAAGAACGCCTCGCGCAGTTCGGAGGCGGCACCGGTGAACTCGCTGAGCACCAGCGCCCCGTCGGGACGGCCTCCGGCGTAGGAGACGACAACGTACTCCTTGGCGACCAGGTTCATACCGTCCTCGAGCGGCGTGACCAGCATCTGGTCGGCCAGTTGGTAGTAGGCAAGGAGCGATGCCCTCGGGACGCCGCGATGGAAGTAGTGCACTGGAACGTCCTGCCCCGGCTCGGTGAACCGGCCGTTGATCCGGCCGATGGTGAGCTCGACCTGCTCGCGGAGCTGCTGGTACTGCCGCACCCCACCTCGGCTGGGCACGGCGACCTGGGCCAGGGCGAGCTTGCCGCGCAGGTCGGCCCGCCGCTCCAGGAGCCGCTCGAACGCGAGCAGCCGTTCAAGGATGCCTTTGGTGTAGTCGAGACGGTCGACGCCGAGCATGACGTGCCGGCCCTCGAACTGGCGGCGGAGCTGTTCGAGGCGGCGGGACACCTCGGGCGTCTGGACGTCGGTGGTGAACTCCTCGACGTCGATGGAGATCGGGTTGGCGGCGGTCCTGACCACGCGCCCATCGGCTAGCTCGAGGTTCTTGCCCCGCACCGTCACCTCGTCGGCCAGGATGCGGCCACAGGAGCGGACGAAGTTCTTACGGTAGCGCTCCGTGTGGAAGCTGAGCACCTCGGCGCCGAGCAGACCGCGTAGCAGCTCGGCTCGCCAGGGCAGCCTGCTGAAGAGCTCGGGAGCCGGCCAGGGGATGTGCAGGAAGAACCGGATCCGGGTGAGGCCGGCTTCCCGCAACATCTGCGGCATCAGCATCAGGTGGTAGTCGTGGACCCACACCAGGTCCGAGGCGGGGTCGACGGTGATCTTCGCCGTCGCTGCGGCCATCGCCTCGTTCGCGCGCTGGTAGCACGCCCACCAGCGATTGTCGTACTCCGGCGTCCCGACCAAGTTGTGGAAGAGCGGCCACAGCGTGGCGTTCGCGAAGCCGTCGTAGTAGCCGCGTGCGGTGTCCCGGGACAGCGCGACCGGCTCCAGCCCGGCGTCGGTGCCCGGGAGCGACTCGGGCAGGTCCCGGGAGCCACCGTCCCAGCCGACCCAGGTGGTACGACGACGCGCGACGACCGGACGCAGAGCGGTGACGAGTCCACCGGCGGATGCCCGCCAGATGGATCCGGCGCGCTGGACCGGGAGTCTGTTCGAGACCACCACCAGGCCTGCGTCGACGCTGCTCACTCCCACGAGTCTACCCTTACGTGACAGAACAATTCGCGTCGAGTCGGCGGTTCAGCAGCTCGACCGACCGTCAACCGCTGCTCGCGGCTCGACGCACTCTCACGTGTCGGTAGACTTTCCATTCGACGCCGACCCATGGGCGGTCATGACGCCTCATCAGCCTCCCCCACGATCCTGGAGTTCCGACTGTGTCCGAGATCGAGCTACGTGCCGAGATCGACCACCACGACCGCGTGCGTGCCGCAATGGAGACGATGCGCAACACCACCGTGACCCTGACCGACAAGTTCCAGGTCGACTTCATCGAGGGCAAGCAGAACCGGTACGCCGACGACGCCGGCCCGGACCACAACATGGGGTTCGCCATGGCGCGGCACAGCGTCGAACGGCTCGATGACCTGGCCGCCCGCGACATCCCCTTGTTCTTCGGACGACTCTGGCTCGACTCAGGCGACGACTACCACCTCGGGCGCCGCCACGTACGTGACGAGACCGACCGGTCGATCCCCCTCGTCGTGGACTGGCGCGCCGCCATCGCCGAGCGCTATTACCGAGCCTCCGCTCACCAGCGCCTGGAGGTCACCAAGCGCAGGCGGTTCGGTTTCCGGGGCAGCATCCTGACAGGCTTAGAGGACGAGGACCTTCGGCTCGGACAGGACTTCGCCTCGGAGTTCCTGACCACGGAGATCGAGCGACCACGGACCGGTCCGATGCGCGACATCGTCGCCACCATCCAGCCGGAGCAGGACGAGCTGATCCGCCGCGACGCCGAGACCACGTTGTGCGTCCAGGGTGCACCGGGCACCGGGAAGACGGCGGTGGGCCTGCACCGTGCCGCCTGGCTGCTCTACAGCTACCCGGGCAAGCTGTCACGCAACGGCATGTTGGTGGTGGGCCCCAACGAGGGTTTTCTGCGCTACATCGCAGGAGTCCTGCCCACGCTGGGTGAGACCTCGGTGTGGCAGGTCACCGTCGACGAGCTGACCGGGACAGCCGGGGCAGCGGCCGCCGACCCGTACGACGTGGCCCTGCTCAAGCACGACGCCCGCATGGCTGAGGTCTGCGAGCGGGCCGTGTGGAGCCACGTGGGCCAGGTCGAGGACAAGCTGATGATCACCCACGCCGGGGCACGCGCCTACCTCGACCTCGAAGCGCTGACCAGTGCGGTCCGCGAGGCACGGGAGACGAACCGCACGTGGGACGCCGGTCGCAAGTCGCTGGAACGGGCCGTGGTCCACGGGTTGATGCGCCAGCTGGAGTCCCGTCTCATGCGCGCCGGAGACACCAAGTGGACCCAGGACATCAAGCGGAAGCCCGAGGTCAAGGCATTCCTCGACACGGTATGGCCACGCCTGTCCGCCAAGCAGGTCCTTCGCAAGCTGTACACCGATGACGCCTTCCGAGCGTCGGTGTGTTCCGGGCTGCTCACCGAGGAGGAGACCTCGCTGCTGGGCCGCCGGGGTGCGCTCAAGCCATGCCCAGCCGACGTTCTCGTCCTCGACGAGCTCCATTCGCGCCTCAAGCTCGACGCCTCCATGCAGACCTATGGTCACGTCGTGGTCGATGAGGCCCAGGACCTCTCCCCCATGCAGTGCCGCGCCATCGCCCGCCGCTGCCCGACCGGTTCGCTGACCGTGCTGGGAGACCTGGCTCAGGGGACGACGCCGTGGGCCGCCGAGGACTGGAGCGCGCAGATGCGCCACCTCGGTCGCGACGAGGCCGAGTACACCGAGCTCACCACAGGTTTCCGCGTCCCCGAGGTGATCATCGAGCTGGCCAACCGGCTCCTCCCCCGCCTGGGTGTCTCAGTGCCGGCGGCGCGTTCGGTGCGGTCGGACGGCTCTGTCCACGTCCTGGCATGCGACGACCTGGTGACCGCATCCGTCGACGCCGTGGACAAGGCGCTGGTGGACGAAGGCATCGTCGGGGTCATCGCTCCCGACTCGTTGCTCGACGCGCTGCGCGCTGCCTTGCCCCAGACTGCCCGTGTCGAGCTGGTGGCGGCTGGTCTCGCCAAGGGTCTGGAGTTCGACCATGTCGTCGTGGTCGAACCGGCCGCCTTCGTCACCGGCCCCACCGACGACCGAACGGGCCATCGCGTGGGCCTGCGACACCTGTACGTCGCTCTCACCCGCGCCGTCTCCCGGCTCACCATCGTGCACACCGAACCGCTCCCGCCGGAGCTCGAGCACGTGGCCCAGGCGGCTGGGCCATCCACGGAGTGGGGCCAGTGAACGTGCGCGTGCCCACCAACCCGGAACCGAGCTGAACATGCCACGCGTCCCTCGACATGAGCTGCGTGAGCACACCGCGGCAGCGTTCCGGTCCGGCGGAGCGATGAGGAGCGACCTGCTCATGGCCGCCATCCAGTCCGCGGCCCGCCAAGAGGTCATCGACACCCTGCTGGGGCTCACCGAGGGCTACTACGAGGCCTTCGACGAGGTCTGGCGACAACTGTCCAAGGAGGACCAAAGATGAACAGCACCCAACGCGGCAGGACGCCCAGCCCGCTCATCGATAGCGTGACGCTGTGAGCCACCCCCACCCAGAGCTTCAGTCTCCCCCGAATCTGCCCGCCGATGGTCTGCGGATCGTCGGACTCGGCGGTCTCGGAGAGATCGGCCGAAACATGACCGTCTTCGAGCACCGAGGGAAGCTGCTCATCGTCGACTGCGGCGTGCTGTTCCCCGAAGAGCACCAACCGGGCATCGACGTCATCCTTCCCGACTTCAGCTGGATCCGCGATCGCCTCGACGCCGTCGTCGCCATCGTCCTGACCCACGGCCACGAGGACCACATCGGCGGCGTCCCCTACCTCCTCCGGGAGCGACCCGGCATCCCGATTATCGGATCAAGGCTGACCCTGGCGCTGATCGACGCCAAGCTCAAGGAACACCGGATCCGGCCCAAGCTGCAGCACGTCGAGGAGGGCGACCGCGTCACCCGAGGACCGTTCGACCTGGAGTTCCTCGCGGTCAACCACTCCATCCCCGACGGACTCGCCGTGGCCATCCGCACCAAGGCCGGTCTGGTCCTGCACACCGGCGACTTCAAGATGGACCAGTTCCCGCTCGACAGCCGCATCACCGACCTGCGCGGCTTCGCCCGCCTCGGTGAGGAGGGGGTGGACCTGTTCATGGTGGACTCTACCAACGCCGAGGTCCCCGGGTTCACCATGTCCGAACGCGAGCTCACCCCCGCCATCGAGACCGTCTTCCGTACTGCTCCCCGACGCATCATCGTCTCCAGCTTCGCCAGCCACGTGCACCGCATCCAGCAGATCCTCGACGCCGCGCACGCCCAAGGCCGCAAGGTCGCGTTCGTAGGCCGGTCCATGGTGCGCAACATGGGCGTCGCCCGGGACCTCGGCTACCTCCGGGTCCCGGAGAACCTCGTGGTGCCCTTCGAGCAGCTGGAACGGATGGGCCCGACCAAGGCCGCCATCGTCTGCACCGGATCCCAGGGCGAGCCACTGGCCGCGCTATCCAGGATGGCCAACCGCGAGCACAAGATCAGGATCGAGTCCGGGGACACGGTGCTGATGGCCAGCTCGGTCATCCCCGGCAACGAGAACGCCATCTCGGGGGTCATCAACGGGCTCACCCGCTGGGGCGCCAAGGTCGTGCACAAGGGCAACGCGAAGGTGCACGTCTCCGGTCACGCCAGCGCCGGAGAGCTCGTTTACTGCTACAACATCGTGCGCCCCGCGAACGTGATGCCGGTCCACGGGGAATGGAGACATCTGCAAGCCAACGCCGACCTGGCCGTCAAGACCGGAATCGACCCGCAGCGTGTCGTCATCGCCGAGGACGGCGTCGTCGTAGACCTCGTGCGCGGTCGCGCGAAGATCACTGGCAAGGTGCCCGCAGGCTACGTGTACGTCGACGCGCAGACCGTCGGCGGCGCCACAGAAGCGTCGCTGAAGGACCGACGCACCCTCGCCCAGGAGGGTGTGGTCACCGTGCTCGCCATCGTCGACGCCAGCACCGGCGAGCTGGCCGAGCCGCCGGAATTCCTGATCCGCGGATTCGTCCACGACCAGAAGGCATTCGAGGCGGCCGTTCCTGTCGTCGAGAAGACCCTTGCCCGCGCAGCGAGGGAAGGCATCGGCGAGGCGCACCAGCTCGAGCAGATGATCACCCACGACGTGGGCCGGTGGGCGCACCAGAAATTTCGACGCAGCCCCCTGATCATCACCATCGTGGTGGATGCTTAGGCGGCCGCGCCCGCAGCCTCCTAGTCGCTTTCGGTCCCTGCGCGGGCATCCCAGTCAGGGGGTAGCTCGACGACGTTCGTCTGCTGGACGGCACATATCCACCAGTCCCCGTCGCGTTCGACCAGGGTCCATGTGCCGGAGTTCCGTCGTACGTCGCCGTCGGACGAGGTCGTCTCCTGGAGGGTGTGCACCATGGCAACGTGCGGAGCCAGCAGGCCGATGCTCATGATCTTCAACTCGACGCGCAGGCCGTGGGCGTGGCCTTCCAGTCGCTCCTGGTGGTAGCGGTGGATCGCCTCCCAGCCTCGTAGGCGTTGTCCCGCGGCGGTCACCTGGACGGCGTCGCGGGTGAAGCGGCCGTCGAAGACGTCGGCGTCCTGCTGATGGAAGCCGTCCTCGAGGCGGCGGAACACTGCCTTGATCCTGCTGGTCACAGACTCATCCGTGCTGTCGGTCATCCCCGGGGGCCGCACCCGGTCTCCTTCGACTCGCCTGGCTTCATCATTGTCTGACCAACCCTGCCTCACACGGTGTAGCGGCGCAGTCCCGTCTGCTGGCCTGCGATCGACAGGACACCGTCGAGATCGGCGAAGCAGAGTCCGTCCCGATGCACGGTGTGGATGCCCGAGACCTGGTCGACACGCACCTCGTCTGTCATCCAGGTGCGCTCCTCACCCCGCACGGGGCGTGCCACCACCCGAGCCAGGCCGGGCAAGGGTTGCACCACCAGCTCGGTCCCCGCCTCGAGGACCATGGGCACATTGTCTCCCACGGTCATGCGTAGCTCACCTGTCTCTGGCTGGTTGGGCACCACCCGGACCTCGTCGAACGCAACGTCCTGGATCTGTCCGGACACCGACGGGAACATGTGCGGCTCGTCGTGATGGAAGAAGGTCCGAAGGATCGGCATCGCTTCCAGGCGAGGGGTCGCCTCGCCCTCATGCTCGCGATCACGAGCCCGAACGATAGGAACCCCTGCGAGAGCAGCGACCCGCTCGGCTTCGAGGCCTTTCCCTCCCGTCGCATCGACGTACACACAGACATGAGGGAGCTTCTCGCCCCGCTGAGAGGCAGTAGCGACCGCGGACGCGGTCATCGCTGCCGCCAGGTCGTGTACGTCGACGTTCTCCCGACTGAGTCGTCGACGTATCGCTGCGGCCTCACTCCGACGAGCGTGTCCGAAGCCGCGAAGGACCCCCACGACAGGAGATCCACAGCCGCATTCGCCGGCCACCGCGGAGGCGGCCTCGACGATGCGGCTTCGGCGCGAGGGGGCTCGCACGGTCCAGTCCGGCCGCCGCGGCAGATGCAGCGCCATGCTGCGGTCACTCAACGGGCACCTCCGGCATGTGACTCCACAGGTCTCGGACGTGGGAGAAATGGCGGTCCGGCAGCTCGGCGATCCGGTCGAGCACGGCGGGCGGTGCCTTCTTGCTGGTGGCGACAGCGAGGATCTCGGAGCGCCGCGCGCCGCCAGCCTCGAATGCGTCCCAGACAGCGTCTGCGATGGCGACGCGCGTGACCGTGCTCATCGCCACTCCCTGGTCGAGAACCCGTGACCCTGTCCTACCGGCCGGGCGGTCACCCATCGGAAGCTTCCGTTGGTCTCGGTGATCCGCTGGCGAATCGTCTCGACGTCGCTGTTGGCGATCTGGGCGAGCTGCTCCCAGCTTCCCTCGCGACGGACCTCGAATGTCGTGCAGTCATGGTCGGTAGACAGGCGCTGCGCGATCACCTCGTGCTCGCGGCCGTCGACGTACCGCACCTTGTATGTAGCCACGCGACTCCTCATGCAATTGACAACTGTCGCGGAGTCTACCCTTACGTAAGGTGAGACTCGAAATCGTCCCTCCCTCCGGCCGTCAGCGCACCGGTTGCGCGAATGTGACTCTGCCGTCGCGTGACGGTAGACTCGTTCAATCATTGTTCATGACAGGATGCGGACGGTATGGGTCTCCACCACATGCAGATCGGCGAGGTCGCCGAACAGACCGGTCTGAGCCTGCGCACGATCCGGTACTACGAGGAAGTGGGCCTGGTCACGCCGTCGGCACGGACGACCGGCGGGTTCCGGCTGTACTCCGAGACCGACGTGGCCCGTCTGCGGCTGGTGCGGCGGATGAAGCCGCTGGAGTTCTCCCTGGAGGAGATGAAGGACGTTCTCTCGGTGCTCGACGGTCTCGAAGCCGGCGACCCCCTGAGCGAGGAGCACCACCAGCTGGTCGGACGGCTCGAGATGTACCGCGAGGTCACCGCCGCCCGAGTCACAGCCCTGAAGGAACAACTCGAGGTCGCGGAGAGTTTCGCCAGTGACCTACGACGCGAGATCAACCGGCAGAAGAAGAAGGCGGCGAACCAGAGCAAGTGACTGCTACAGCCACGACGCAGGACGACACGCTCGTCGCCCGGGAAGCCAGCCGACGCCGCACGTTTGCGGTGATCAGCCACCCCGACGCCGGCAAGTCGACGCTGACCGAGGCGCTCGCCCTGCACGCGGAGGTGATCTCCGAGGCCGGGGCCGTGCACGGCAAGGCCGGCCGCAAGGGAACCGTCTCGGACTGGATGGAGATGGAGAAGGCCCGCGGGATCTCCATCACCTCAGCGGCGCTGCAGTTCGCCTACGGTGACCACGTGATCAACCTCGTCGACACCCCTGGTCACGCCGACTTCTCCGAGGACACCTACCGCGTGCTCGCCGCGGTCGACGCAGCCGTCATGCTGGTCGACGGCGCCAAGGGCCTGGAACCGCAAACCCTCAAGCTCTTCCAGGTCTGCCGGCACCGTCGCATCCCGGTGATCACGGTGATCAACAAGTGGGACCGCCCCGGCCGTGAGGCTCTCGAGCTGATGGACGAGATCGAGAAGGAGATCGGGCTCCAGCCCACTCCCCTGACCTGGCCGGTCGGCATCTCCGGTGACTTCCACGGCGTCCTCGAACGCAGCAGCGGCGACATGATCGCCTACACCCGCACCGCGGGGGGCGCGACACGTGCCCCCGAGGAGCGGATGGACCCCGACACCGCGCTGACCGAGTACGGCGTCGACTGGCACAACGCGCTCGAGGAGCACCACCTTCTCGAGGCCGACGGCGCCGAGCACGACCAGGAGCTCTTCCTCGCAGGCGAGACCACCCCGGTCCTGTTCGCGTCCGCGATCCTCAACTTCGGTGTCGCGCAGCTGCTGCGCACCCTTGTGAACCTCGCACCCGCACCGTCGGCCACACCGGCCGCGGACGGGGGGAAGCGCGAGGTCCACGAGCCGTTCAGCGCGTTCGTGTTCAAGGTCCAGGCCGGGATGGACGCCGCCCACCGCGACCGCCTCGCCTACGCCCGCGTCACCTCCGGCGTGTTCCGTCGCGGCATGGTCGCCACCCACGCCGACACCGGCCGCCCGTTCGCCACCAAGTACGCCCAGGCCGTCTTCGGTCGGGAGCGCTCCGTCGTCGACACCGCCTACCCCGGCGACATCGTCGGCCTCGTCAACGCCTCCGCCTTGCGGGTCGGCGACACCATCTACGAGGACGAGCCCGTCCGGTTCCCGCCGATCGCCAGCTTCGCACCCGAGCACTTCATGGTCGTCCGCGCCAAGGACACCGGCCGCTACAAGCAGTTCCGCCGCGGCATCGAGCAGCTCGACCAGGAAGGCGTCGTCCAGGTGCTGCGCTCTGACGTCCGCGGCGACCAGGCCCCCGTCCTGGCCGCCGTCGGCCCGATGCAGTTCGAGGTCGCCGAGGCCCGGATGGCAGGCGAGTTCAACGCCCCCGTGCGGCTCGAGCGCCTCGACTACTCCGTCGCGCGCCGCACCCGCCCAGAGGATGTGGCCGAGCTGAACGGCCTCCGTGGGGTCGAGGTCCTCCGGCGCTCCGACGGTGAGCTGCTGGCCCTGTTCCCGGACAAGTGGCGGGCCCAGGCCGTCGAGCGCAACCAACCAGAGCTGATGCTCGAGCCCCTCGTCGCAGGAGAGCGTTGAGCAGCCCACAGACCCTGAAAGAACGCCTCTCCCCCGCAGCAGCCAAACCCGACAACTTCTACGGCTGGCACATCGTCGCCTACGCGGCGATCGCGCTCGCTGCTACGGCACCGGGCCAGACCGCCGCCGTCTCGGCCTTCATCGACCCGATGATCCGCGACCTCGGTGTCAGCCGCGGGCAGATCTCGACCGCCTACCTGGTCGGCACCCTTGTCGGTGCGGGGGCGATGCCCTTCGTGGGTCGTGCCATCGACCGGTACGGCACGCGACGCAGCATGCTCGTGATCGGGGCCCTCTTCGGCGCGGTCCTGCTCTCGCTCTCCCTGGTCCACGGCCTCACCGGCCTCACCCTCGGGTTCGTCGGCATCCGTCTCCTCGGCCAGGGCGCCCTCGGCCTGACTGCCACCACGGCGGCCGCCCGCTGGTTCGTCAGGCGCCGAGGCTCCGCGCTTGGGATCGTCTCCGCCGCGGGCGCGGCCGGGATCTCGGCGGCGCCGCTTCTCCTCGAACGACTGATCAACGCCCACGGATGGCGCACTGCCTGGGTCGTCGAGGGCCTGCTGATCTGGGCCGTCGTGATCCCGCTGGCGATCTTCGCGATGAGAGACGACCCCGCTCACCTGGGTCAACGGCCCGACGGCGTCACCGCCGAGGAACACGACGCGCACCGTGTCGAGCGGGGCGCAACCCGTCGGAAGGCGTTCAGGACGCCGTTCTTCTGGGTGCTGACCGCCGGCGTGGCGGTGTCCGGCCTGCTCTCCACCGCCGTCGCGTTCCACCAGATCAGCCTCCTCGGCGAACGAGGACTCTCGACAGCCGAGGCCGCCGCGAACTTCATGCCCCAGACAATCGCCGGCTTGGTCGCCACCCTCGCCACCGGCCACCTCGTGGACCGGATCAGCTCCCGATGGCTCACCATCGTGTCGATGCTCATGCTCGCCGGCGCTCTGGTGTGGGCAGTGGCCGTGGACCCCGGCTGGTCCGCCATCGGCTTCGGCGTCGCACTCGGCGCATCGGGCTCCTCCATCCGCGCGCTGGAGTCCGCATCGATCCCGAAGTACTTCGGCACCAAGCACCTCGGCTCCATCCGCGGTTTTGTGGCATCGATCAGCGTCGGATCCACCGCCTTCGGCCCCCTGCTCTTCGCCACCGGGTTCGAGGCGACCGGCAGCTACACCACGGTGCTGCTGGGCACCATCGCCCTCCCGCTCGCGGTGGTCGTCGCGGCGGTGGTGGTGAAGCCGCCGCGTGCCGGAGATCACGTCCCTGAGCCGCTCGCCGGTTCGACCCTACCGTCTCGTTAGGGTAGGGTTTACCCAGTCTTCCGGAG
>Ga0208537_1000006_pt1 | contig 32696 bp, 29 predicted proteins | sample MayberrySE_TuleA_FD_185672 | JGI IMG/M metagenome (GOLD analysis project Ga0208537, IMG submission 185672) | Natural and restored wetland microbial communities from the San Francisco Bay, California, USA, that impact long-term carbon... | ecosystem: Environmental > Terrestrial > Soil > Wetlands ...
GGCCCCCAGCACTGGGTCATGTACGACCGGGACGACGACCTGCTGACCCGGGCCGTAGGGGACCCGCCGGGCGGTGCCGCCGACGGCGCCGGGGTCACCGTCGAGGGCCGTCGGCGTGACATCACCGGGCTGGCCCCGGAGGAGCTGGCGGGCGCAGATCTCATCACTGCCTCGGCGCTGCTGGACATGATGACGGCGGAGGAGCTCGAGCGACTGATCGTCACGTGCGCCGGGGTGGGCTGCCCCGTCCTGGTCGCGCTCACCGTCACCGGACAGGTAGACCTCAGCCCGGCCGACCCGTTCGACCGACTCGTCACCGACGCGTTCAACGCCCACCAGCGACGCACCACCGGCACCCGGAGGCTCCTCGGCCCCGACGCGATCGGCGCAGCGGTCGACGGCTTCTCGCGGCTGGGCGCCGACGTCCTGCTCCGACCGAGCCCATGGCAGCTCGGCCCTGACCAGGCCGCTCTGACGGCGGAGTGGTTCGAGGGCTGGCTCGCCGCCGCGTGCGAGCAGCGACCGGAGCTCGGCGCCGTGGCCCCCTCGTACGCGCGGCGACGCCTGGCCGAGGCATCCGCCGGTCGGCTCTGCGTCACCGTGCACCACCAGGATCTGTTGGCCCGGCCGAGATGACCTCCTGCCGAGACCGGGCTATCGCGCTGCGGACGGCCCGCGTCGTACCGTCTTAGGGGGAACGGAGGGGGATTCCGTATGCACCACGCGCGAGGAGAACGGGTGCCCGGGCTGCGCCGCGCTCCGTGGGTCTGGATACGACCGGCGGTCGGCGCCGCGATCCTCGCCGTCCTGGTCTGGCAGCTGGGTACCCGCCCGTTCCTCGAGGCCCTGCAGCGGATCGACGCGTGGTCCTTGGTGGCGGCAGCCGGCATCGCGGTGCCGACCACGGTGTGCTGCGCCTGGCGGTGGAGGCTCGTGTCCCGCGGGCTCGGCTCAGACCTGCCGCTGCCCCCGGCGATCAGCGCGTACTACCGGTCCCAGTTCCTCAACACCGTGCTTCCCGGTGGTGTGCTCGGGGACGTGCACCGGGCTGTGCGCCGCGGTCGCGACATCGGCGATGTCGGCCACGGGGTCCGGGTCGTCGTCTGGGAGCGCACGGCCGGGCAGGTCGTTCAGATCGTGGTGACAGTGGTCGTTCTGCTCGCGTTGCCGTCACCCGTGCGCTCGACCGTGCCGGTGATCGTGGGGGCGGTCGTGGCAGTCGCCCTGTCCGCCGTACTCCTGGGCCGGGCTCTCCCTCGATGGAAGTCCCCCTCGCTGGCTCGGATCGCGCGCGCTGTCGCCACAGACCTCCGTCACGGGCTGTTGGCCCGGCGGGTCGGGCCGGGCGTCCTCCTGGCCTCCACGGTGGTCGTGGCAGGCCATGCAGCGACCTTCCTGCTCGCCGCCCGGACCGCCGGGGCGACCTCCCCGCCGGCCCAGATGCTGCCCCTGGCGCTGCTCGTGCTGCTGGCCATGGCGCTGCCGACCAACATCGCCGGCTGGGGACCTCGAGAGGGCGCGGCCGCCTGGGTCTTCGCGATGGCGGGGCTTGGCGCCGCGCAGGGCCTCGCCACCGCTGTGGTGTACGGCGTCATGGTGCTCGTCGCCACCCTTCCCGGCGCCGCCCTGCTGGTGGGGGCATGGCTCCTTCCAGGGAGCAGAGGGACCGAGCGTGGCGCCCGTGGCCTGGGCGGACCGGACACCGGGCGGCCGTCCGTAGGTGCCTCCGTGGGAGGCGCGGCGCATGGCTGACCGCCCCTACACCCTCCTGAGCTGCGGCATCTCGATCGACGGCTATCTCGACAGTGCGGCTGACGAGCGGTTGCTGCTCTCCAACAACGCCGACCTCGACCGGGTCGACGCGGTTCGCGCCACCTGCGACGCGATCCTCGTCGGCGCGACCACCGTCCGCAACGACAACCCGCGGCTGCTGGTCCGTAGACAGGCGAGACGCGAGGAGCGGGTCGCTCGCGGACTTCCGCCTTCGCCGACCAAGGTGACGGTGACCCGCGGGGCGAAGCTCGACGTGGGCGCGAGCTTCTTCACCACCGGGGACACCGAGAAGCTCGTCTACTGTCCGAGCACGAGGGTGGCCGCGGCCCGCGACCGGCTGGGGTCGGTGGCGACCGTGATAGACGGCGGCGAGCCGGTGACCATGCAGCGGCTGAGCGAGGACCTCTACGCCCGCGGAGCTCGACGCCTGATGGTGGAGGGCGGGGGGATCGTGCACACCCAGTTCCTGACCGCCGACCTCGCCGACGAGCTCCACCTCGTCGTAGCACCGCTCTTCGTCGGCGACTCCCGAGCCAGGCGGTTCGTCGGCGACGGCCGCTTCCCCTGGAACCCTGGCCGACGCGCGACTCTCGCCGAGGTACGCCCCATCGATGACGTAGTCCTGCTGCGGTACGCGCTCTCGTCGCGATTCCGGATGGACTGACCAGGAGGCCTCATGTCCCAGACCCCACCGGCCGCGACGGTTCGCACCCACCTGGCGGTTCCTCTCCGGTTTGCCGACGGGTACGCGACCACCGCGCGCGTCTTCACCTTCGACGGACTGGCCGACGGGCGGGAGCACCTGGCTCTGGGCCTGGGTGACCGCGCCGCTGCCTTCACGCCGAACGGACGTCGACACGCCCCACCGCTCGTGCGGCCGCACAGCGAGTGCCTCACCGGGGACGTCTTCGGCAGTGAGCGTTGCGACTGTGGCGCGCAGATGAGCCACGCCGTCAAGCGCATCGCCGGCGTGGGTGGCTTCCTCCTGTACCTGAGGCAGGAGGGGCGCGGGATCGGCCTGTACGCCAAGCTCGACGCCTACGCGCTTCAGGACGCAGGCATGGACACCTACGAGGCCAACCGCGCCCTCGGCTACGGCGACGACGAGCGCGACTACACCGTCGCGGCCCAGATGCTGCACGCGCTGGGTCTGTCCCGGGTGGCCGTGCTGACCAACAACTCCGACAAGGTCGCCCAGCTGAGCAGACTCGGTGTCACCGTGACCGAGCAGGTGCCGACGGGTGTGCACCTGTCCGAGGCGAACGCGCGCTACCTGGAGGCGAAGGCTCGACACGGCAAGCACACGATCGAGCTTCCGTCCGGCGGGCCGTCTTCGAAGCGACTGGCCGACGGCGACGGCGCTCATCCGCTTCCGCACCTGCTCGACCCGTGGGGCTGACCTGGTGCTCCGTATCGGCCTCGGGGCCCGCTGCCCTCGTCCCGGATCGCGACCCGCGGATCGGGCTCCGATCGGGCCGAGTAAGTTAAGGGATCGTGGTGGCAGAGATGAGCAGCATGGAGGCCGCCGCTTACGTGCACATGCTGAACCGGGCGCTGGCACGGCACCTGCCCGACCAGGAGTCCGGGATCCCGGTTCGGCTTCCCCCCGCTGACTCCTACCGCCGGTTGGCCACGATCCTGCGCCAGTGGGAGCTCGAAGAGACGGGTGCGGTGCTGCTGCGTGACCACGGCACACCCCTGCGAGTCACCTCCGTCGCGAATCTGCACGGTCAGGAGCCGTGGCCACCACGAGGGGTCCTGGCGGCCGCCGACGGCACCTGGGTCCTGGAGCCCGACGGCCGCGTGACCCGCCTGTACTGATCGCCCCCGTCAGCCGGTGCGGCGCGCTCGGTGACGACGCACCAGGGTCGCCGAGGCGGCGGCGGCCACGGCAGTCTCGGCCCAACGTCGCGGGTTGGTTCTCTCCGGCTGCTTGTGGACCGTGAGCGGCATGACCTCGAAGTGTGCTGCCATGGCGCCCGTGCGGGCGTCGCGGCTGAAGACGACGGGGAAGATGCCCAGCCCGAACTCGCCGAGGTCGAGCTCGAACGCGTAGGGGTCGCTCTCGTCCGCCGGGCGGAGCGGGAAGCCGCGGTAGAGGGCGGGCAGTGGTGTGAGGAAGCGGAGGACGAGCTCTCCGCGGCGGACGAAGACCTCGACCCCGGCGCCCACGGTGGTCCTGATCCGGGTGTCGGTGAGCGCGCCGGGAAGGTAGTACCAGCCACAGAGATCACCCCAGAGTTCCGGGCGTTGCGGGACGTCGTGCCGGATGTCCGCGTCGGGCACCGCGAGCAGCTTGTCGAGAAGCCGGGAGAGCTCGCCGGGGAGCCACATCATTCCGGCGTGTGTCCCGTTGGTGAACGCCATGATGCCGACGCCGTCGGCAGGGGCCACGCATATCTGGGAGTTGAAGCCGGGCATGACGCCCAGATGCTCCACCACTTCATGCCCACCCGGGTCGCGGCGCCAGAACGCGAGCCCCATGCCGGGGATCCGCGGATGCGGCTGGTACTGGGCCGCGAACATGCTGTCGAGGGTCGCCGGTCGGAGGACCGCCCCGTGCTGGTTCGTGCCACCTCCGAGGAGGGCGGAGAGGTAGCGGCCCATGTCCCGAGGGGTGGACCACGCGCCGGCCGCTCCGACGGTCACCCACTCCCTGTCGGTGACCGGCCTCGCGCCGGCGGATCGCAGGGTGTACCCCGTCGACACCCGGGACCGGTCGAGCTCGGCCCTGGTCAGGGTGGTGTCGACCATCCCGAGCGGGTCGAAGACGTGCTCGCGAAGGTACCGCGCCAAGGACATCCCGCTCACGTCCTCCACGATCTGCCCGAGCGTCGCCGGTGAGTGGTTCCCGTAACGGAACATCGTGCCCGGCTCCGCGTCGAGGGGCACACCGCCCCGGTAGTACTCGGCGAGGGAGGGCACCCGCTGCCCGACCTTCACGCTCTCGCCGAAGTCGCGCCGGAGTACGCCGGAGCGGGGCACCTGCTCGCCGATGCCGGCCGTGTGGGTCAGCAGGTCTCGCAGGGTGGCCGGACGCCATGCGCCCTTCGCCGGGACCAGCCGGTAGCCGCGGAGGTAGTCGTTGGCCGGCGCATCGAGCTCGACGAGCCCTTGCTCCCACAGCTGCATCACCGCCATGGCCGTGAACGTCTTCGTGATGGAGGCGACCCGGAAGACGGTGTCCTCGGCGACCGGTCTGCCGGACACGACGTCGGCCACGCCGTGCGCGTGGAAGTCCATCGACTCGTCGCGCACCACTCCCAGGGCGAAGCCGACAGCGGGACGGCGGTTGAGGAGCCCCGCGACCTCGGCCTTCATGTCCAGTTGGTCGATCGCAGGCATGGTTGCTCCTCCAGCCGGTCCACCGGGTAGGCGACGACGCCTGTTGCCGGACCTGACACCGATGCTCGTCCAGGGTGACGTGCTGGTGAAGAGGAGGCCGCCCCGGCGCGTGGGGTCGAAGGACCCTTGTGCGCCGCGCGACGGAGCGCACAGCCTGATGAGAGGACCGGACCGACTGCTGGGAGGTGCGCGATCGTGACCAAGGTGTACATCCCCTACGGCACGACCGAAGGACAGACCGCCAAGATCGCGGAGTACATCGCCGACGTGGTCCGGGCCCATGGGCACGAGGCGGACGCGGTGGACATCAAGGACGCCGCGGCGGACCTGGACAGCTACGACGGTGTGATCGTCGGGGCCTCCATCCACATGGGCAAGCATGACAAGCACGTCAGGGACTACGTCCAGGAGAACCGTGACGCGCTCACCCGCCTCCCTGCCGCGCTCTTCTCGGTGAGCCTGGCCGCCCACGGCGACCACGCGGAGGCAGAGCGCTACGTCGAGGAGTTCGAGCAGGAGACGGGCTGGCGTCCGACCCACGTCGCCCTCTTCGGCGGCGCCCTGCTCTACACCCACTACGGGTTCGTCAAGCGGCACCTGATGAAGAAGATCGCCGGTGACAAGCCGGGGGGCCTGGGGACGGACACGTCGCGCGACTACGTCTACACCGAGTGGGACGGGGTGAAGCAGTTCGCCGAGGACTTCCTTCGGCAGCTCGCTCCCGGAGACGCGGAGAGTCCCCGGGTCTAGAACGGATGGAGCAGACGAACCGCGCCTGTCGGCATGTCTCGTGGAGCCTCGACGCTCATTCGTCCGGTGCGACCGCGAGGACGGAGACGCTCTTGACGCCGTACCGGGCGCTGGCGTTCTTGGCCTGGTCGGAGATGAACTCGTAAGGGTTCTCCCGGACCTCCTCGACCCTCAGCCCGGCGCCCTCGATCGAGGCCCGGTAGGAGTCCTGCTGCGCTGCGCCGCCGATGCAGGCTGCCCACAGATCCGCGTTGCAGACGATTGCCTCTGTCAGCTGGGCCTCACTGACGATGTCCGCGACCGCGATCCTCCCTCCGGGACGCAGGACTCGTGCTGCCTCGGCGAAGACGTGGCGCTTGTCCGGCGAGAGGTTGATGACGCCGTTGGAGATCACGCAGTCGAAGGTGTCGTCCTCGGTCGGCAGCTCCTCGATCCGTCCGTCACGGAACTCGATGTTTTCGATCCCCGCCTCAGCAGCGAGCGTGCGTGCCTTCTGCACCTGCTCCGGCGTGAAGTCCACGCCGAGGACCCAGCCGGACGGTCCCACGAGCCGCGCCGCCAGGAACGCGTCCATTCCTGACCCGCTGCCAAGGTCGACGACCTTCTCACCGGCCCGCAGGTCGGCGAGGTCGAAGAAGTAGCCGACACCCGCGAAGGACTCGACGGCGTGGGAGGGGATGTCGTGCAGGTGGCCGACGGGGTAGCCGAGTCGTTCGGCCACCCGCTCTCCCATCTCGAAGTGGAAGTCACCCCGGGGATCCTCGGCGACCCGCCGGTACATCTCCTTGACCTTGGCCTCCAGGTCGATCGTGTCTAGTGCGGTCATGGTGGCTCCTTCCGGGCCTGGATCGGATGTCCCTACCCTGGGAGGACGCACCCGCCGTACGCCGTATTGCAGTGGACTAGACCCAAGACACAGAGCCCCGAGCTGCCTCCCGGAGGACGTGGTGACGATGCACGTCGCGGCCGACGCCGAGACCGTCCGGGCCGACCCGGGCGAGGCCTTCCGCACCCTCGCGCGCGAGCAGCTGCCCCGGCTGCTGTCGACAGCAAGAAGGATCGTCGGGGACGACGCGGAGGACATGGTCCAGGAGTGCCTGCTCAAGGCGTTCCAGCGCTACGGACAGCTCCGCGACGTAGCCGCAGGCCCCGCCTGGCTGACCAGCATCCTCGTCAACTGCTGCCGCGACCTGGCCCGTGCCAGTGCGAGACAGCCGGACGAGATCGACTTCGAAGCCCTCGAGCAGTTCTCGCTCTTCAGGCATATCGCCTATGAGGACCCCTACCCCTACTCGGACTCGCTCCACCTGGACTTCCTCGAGGAGTTCGGGTGCGACGACGTCCGCGCGGTGGTGATGCGGCTGCCCCTGACCTACCGCGTGCCGCTCGTCCTCGTGTACATGGAGGGCTTCCTCGCCAGGGAGGTCGCCGAGATGCTCGACGTACCTCTGGGGACGGTCCTGTCCCGGCTGCATCGCGGCCGGAAGCTGTTCGAGAAGCAGATGTGGGAGTACGCCGAGCAGTCCGGTCTGCTCCAGCGGAAGGACGAGCCATGATCGGCTGCAGGGAAGCCGTCCAACGGTTGTGGGAGTACCTCGACGGCACCGTCGAACCGGACGAGCGCGTCCTCGTCGAGGAGCACCTGGCGCGGTGCCGGACCTGCTGCGGAGAGCTGGAGTTCGCCAAGGAGCTGCGGCGCATGCTCGCCCGACGCCCGGACGGCGATCTGCCCGCCGACGTGTTGCAGCGTCTCGACCAGACGATCGAGGAGCTGGGCACATGAGTCGAGACCTGCTCAACGGCGCTGTCGTGAAGGACCTCGTCCGCGATGCCTACCGGGACGTGCCGCCGACGACGGCGGTGGTGGCTCACAAGCTCTACACGCGGGAGGAGCTGGCCGGGGTCCCCGAGTCGGCCGTGAACCGCGCCCTCGGCGTCGCGAACCACCTCAGGTTCGCCGGGATCCAGCCTCGCGAGACCGTCCTCGACATCGGCTGCGGCGGTGGCATCGACACGGTCATCGCTGCCCGGCGGACCGGTCCCGGTGGAGAGGTGCTCGGACTCGACTTCCTGCCAGAGATGCTGGACCGCACCCGGACGGCCGCCGCCGAGGCCGGGCTGACCAACGTCGCGACCCTCGAGGGCGAGATGGAGGCGATCCCGCGCGCCGACGACAGCGTGGACCTGGTCATCTCCAACGGGGTCCTCAACCTCTCGGCACGCAAGGCACGGGTGATGGCGGAGTGCGCGCGCGTCCTCCGGCCCGGAGGCAGGTTGTGCGTCTCCGACCTCACTGTGGAACAGGACGGACTCCCACCCGAGGTCCTCACCCAGCCGGCCGCCTGGGCCGGCTGCGTGGCCGGCGCCCTCGCCGAGCAGGACTTCGTGCACAAGCTCGAGCGAGCAGGTTTCGGAGACGTCGAGGTCGTCCACCGTGAGGCACTGACCATCGACGACTGCGCTCTCTACCCGCTCTTCTCCGAAGAGGTCATCGCCCTGATGCGCGCGTTGATCCCGATCGAGCGGCAGCAGGCCGTCGCGGTCGCGGTCGTCGTCACGGCGACGTTGCCGGGAACCTGATGCGCAGGTCGTGACCTGGCGGCGCCGGGCGCGAGGCCGACCGAGCCCGCGGCAGGTGCCCGAAATGGGACCTACGGCCCAAGCATGTCCTTCCCACGCGGTGGAATGCTGGTGGCCATGACCGCCCCCTCGGTCCTCAGGCTGCCGCTTCGGTGGCGCGTGATGATCCTGCTCGTCCTCCTCGCCACGCTGAACGTGGGGTTCACTGCACTGACCCGCAGCGAGATCGCCCACGTGACCGAGCTGGACCGGGTAGGAGCCCGCCTGGACAAGGCCGCGCAGGTCGAGGAGCGGCTCCAGGTCACCAGGGACAACCAGGTCCTCTCCATCCGGGCGCTCGCGCTCACCGGCGACATGGACTTCCTGCGCCAGTACCAGGCGCACCGGCTCGAGGCGGAACGCCGTGACGAGCAGCTGGTCGCCCTCCTGCGGGGAGATCCTGGACTGCAGAGCGGGACCGACGCGGTGGATGCGGCACTACTCGCGTGGCAGCGGCAGGTGGCCAACCCCGTCATCCGGGCCGAGCCGGACGAGCGGGCCCAGGTCGGAGCCCGGATTACCGGCGGCCGCGGGCAGGCCCTCGTCGACGAGATGCAGGACGCCGTCTACGAGCTGGTCGAAGAGCTCGAGGTTCGCCAGGAGGCGACCGTATCGTCGGTCCAGCAGGCCAGGACTCGGTTGAACCAGCAGCTGCTGACCATGTCCGGCCTGACCCTGCTTCTCATCGCGGGCTCGGTGTGGGCGATGCGGCGGTGGATCACCGTCCCGGTCGCGACGCTCTCGACGCAGGCCGAGCGCGTCGCCGGAGGTGACCTGGACGCCCACATCGAGGCGGTCGGGCCGGTGGAGTTCGAGGAGATCGGCCACAACATGGAGCGCATGCGGCGGCGGATCGTGAACGAGCTCCGCGCGACCACCCAGGCGTTCGAGGCGTTGGAGCAACGCGCTCCTCTGGTGTCCAGCGTGCGCGCCCAGCTTCGCACGCGCACGGCCACCGACCTGCCCGCCGGGCTGCGGGTCGAGGCGACGCTGGAGCCGGCGCACGGCGTGCTCGCCGGCGACTGGTACGACGTCATCCGGATCGACGAGGACCGCGCCGCGGTGCTCCTGGTGGACGTATCGGGTCACGGGGAGGAGGCGGGACTGCGCGCGCTCTGGCTCAAGCACCTGCTGGTGCCTGCGGTGCGCATGGGGCTCAAGCCCGGCGACGCCCTCAACTGGGTCGCGGGCGAGGTGGGCGACACCGCGGAGTGGTTCGCCACCTGCGTGATCGTCGAGGTCGACGCCTCGAGCGGCGACTGCCGCTACGCGAACGCCGGGCACCCGCCGCCGCTGATGCTGGGTCCGGCGGGGGCCGACGAGCTCTCCGTCACCGGCCCGTTGTTCGGGCCACTCCCCGGGCAGCACTGGGACACGGGCGACGCCTGCCTGGACTCGGACCAGGTTCTCGTCATCTACACCGACGGGATCATCGAGGCCCGCAACAAGGCGGGAGAGGAGTTCGGCGACGAGCGCCTCGTCTCCTCACTTCGCGCCGGCGACCTCCGCGACACCCGAGCGCTCACCGACGACGTGATGCACGCAGTGCACAGGTTCGGCTCCGACCGGCTCAAGGACGACGCCACCCTGGCCGTCATCAGCTACGCCTCGGCCGACCGGCTTTCCGAGGCTGCTCAGGACGCAGGCCGGCTCGGGATCGGCTGAACCTCAGGCCGGTCCCCGCGGCATGCTGCGTCTCGAGACCGCGGCGAAGCGGCGGTGCGCCTGATGGTGCACCGCCGCTCCTGAACCAGCCGATCGGTCAGAAGGCCCTTCGTGTCAGGGCACGAGCCGGTTGAGGTAGATCCGGTCGTCCAGCCCTCGTGCGTACAGCCACAGCCTGCCGCGGTACTCCTCCGCACCGAGGCCCGACTGGGTCCGCCCGTCCCCGGGAAGCACACGCCACCCGGTCCAGTTCTGGCGACGGACCCAGTTGCGGTAGATGCGGTCGTCGTTGCCCCGGACGAAGATGTTCAGGCTTCGCTTGAAGACCGTGACCTCGGGTGCCGAAGGTGTGAGGCCACCGCCTGGCACCTGGGACCACCCGGTCCACGTGTCACCGTTGTAGCGGTTGATGTAGATCCGGTTGTCGGTCCCGCGCACGACCACGTAGTGGAAGTCCCGGTAGCTGACGGCCGCCGGCGCGTCCGGCGTCAGACCGTTGCCCGGCACCTGGGACCAGCCGCTCCATCCCTCGTCGAGGGTGTTGACGTAGATCCGGTTGTCGGTTCCTCGCACGAACACGTTCAGCGTGTCGTCGTACTCCGCCGCGCCCGGACCGGAGAGTGTGAGGCCACCTCCGGGGACCTGGGCCCAGCCCTTCCACTTCCGGCCGTTGTACCAGTTGCGGTAGATGCGGTCGTCGGTGCCTTGCACGAACAGCCACAGCCGCCCGTGGTACGCCACGGCACTGGGTGCACCCTTGGTGAGCCCGTTGCCGGGCACCTCGGTCCAGCCTTCCCAGTCGCCCCGGTCGTAGAGGTTGAAGTAGATGCGGTTGTTGGACCCTCGGACGAACACGTAGTGGTCGCGCTTGAAGTTGACGGCGTCCGGTGAGTCCGGCGTCCTGCCGTTCCCCGGCACCTCGGACCAGCCCGTCCAGTCCACCGCGGCGCGAGCGTGCGCCGGCGCGGCGGCCGTCCCGGCCGCCTGGGTCACCCCGAGGGTCGTGGCGATCAGCGCCAACAGCGAGAGGAAAACCGCTGCCGTCAACCCCCGACGAGTGCGTCTCGATGATGTCGAACTCGTGCGTTGCATACCTGCCTCCCATAGGGATGTGGAGTGGCCGCAACGGCGACGGGTGCTGAAGTCGGTTCGCCGAAGGCGGGCCGACTGTTGTCGACGCCACCGAAGGGGTCTCTCGCCGCTGCTGGCATGAAGGCGTGCGCACGCAACTTCGTTTCTACTGCCGTCGTCAGGGCGGGTCAATGACTCGAAAACCCTACGCCGCCTGGGGTTCCGGCACCGTGGACCCGGGCGCTCATGGTCCATGCGGACCCGATCAAGCGGCATCACCGTCGGATCCCGCTTTGTAGGTAACCTCCCCCGTGGCGTGGCAAGACCTACGTGGACCGGAACCTCGGATATCGCTCCGATAAACGGTGCGGCGTTGCGGTTCCCCGTGGGTTATCTTCGGCCCGTTCATCACACTTTGGCCCGTCTCCGACCTGGCCGACGCCGTGGGAGGTGCCTGTGGTCACGCGCGACTCGTGGTTGATCGCGTCCAGACGCGCTGCGGTCGACACCGGGTCCGTCTCGGCCGTGCTCGTCACGGTCCTGGTCGTGTGTGCGTTGGTGAGCGGGGTCGTCGCCTCCCTGCCCGCGGTGCAGCAGCAGTCGCTGCGTGCGGCGATGGGTGGGCTGGAGGCCGACGAGACGGTCGTGGAGGTCGTGTCGTCGTACGACGCCGAGGACGCCGCGCAGCACGACCGGGCGGTGCGGGAGGCTCTCGCACCGCTGGTCGCGCCGGCCGGAGGCGTCGTCGTCCGGCAGACCGAGACGGTCAGCCACGAGCAGGGCTCCGGGAGCGGGTCCTGGTCGTTCATGGCCGTGTCGGGGAGCGACGAGCTCGTGAGCGCCGTCGAGGGACGCCTGCCCGACGGCTCGTCGGGTGCTCCCGTCGAGGTGGCGGTCCGGGCCGACGAGGCGGCGGCACCGCAGGTCGGCGACCGGCTCACGCTGACCAGCCCCCTGGACGGAGCTCGCGTCCGGGCGCTGGTCGTCGGCTCCTGGCGTCCTGGACCGGACGGGCGCCGGGCTCTCGCCGAACCGTCGAAGCCGTCGCTGCTCGTCAGCGACCGCACCTTCGAGCGGCTCGCCGCCCGGGCGTCTTCGGTGCGCTGGCGCGCCGCGCCGTCGTTCCACCTCCTGGAGCCGGAACAGCTCGACGAGACGCTGTCCGCCGCGGCCGGCACCGAGCGCGCGGTCGCGGCAGCCGCGGAGAGCCAGGGCGCCACCATGCGGGTGGAGAACCCGCTCGTCGAGGTGCTGGAGGCCCGTGGCCGTGAGCTGATGGCCCAGCGGATGCTCCTGCTGGTGCCCGCCCTGATCCTGCTGCTCCTGGGAGCGGCCGGTGCCGCGCTCGTGGCCGGTGCACTGACCCAGACGCGGCGTGGCGACGAGTGGCTACGACGGTCGCGTGGCGCGGGACGTCTCCAGGTGGTCGGCCCGACCGTCCTGGAGGCGACGGTCCTGTGCGCGCTGGGCGCCCTCGGCGGGCCGATGGTCGCTGCGACGCTCGTGCGCATCGGCGGGGTCCGTCCCGCGCTCGATCCGAGCGCCTGGACCGCCGGTGCCGTCGCGGCGCTGATCTGCTGGACGGCCCTGGTCGCACCCGCCTTCGCCTGGGCGATGACCGGCGACCGCGGAGAGCCGCTGTCGGAGGAGCGGCGGCGCCGAAGGGTGCTCACCTCGCTGCTCGTCGGCGTGCTCCTGATGCTCGCCCTGGGCGTGGTCGCGGTCATGCGCCTCGAAGGGTTCTCCTCCGCGGTGGCGGACACCACGCGCTGGTCCGGTCAGGTGGACCCCCTCATGGTCGCCTCCCCGGCCCTGCTGCTGCTCGCCCTGGTGACGCTGCTGGCGCTGGTCCTGCTGCCGGCGCTGTTCCGGCTCGTCGAGCAGACCGTCCGCACCCGCGGGCTCGTCGTCGCGCTCGGCACCCGCTCCGCCTCGCGTGCACCCGGCAAGGCGGTCCCGCTCGCCCTGGCGGTCGCCCTCGCCGCAGGAGGCATCGCCTTCGCGACGACGGGACATGCCAGCCAGGGACACGCGCGGGAGGCGCGCGCGGCGTACGAGGTGGGCGCCGACGTCAGGGTCATCGCGCCGCCGGCGAGCCGTCGCAGCGCCGCGCTCGAGGAGCGAGCGGAGTTGGAGGGGCTCCCCGGGGTGGAGGAGGCAGCCGCGGTCCACCGCGAGCTGGACTTCGTCGACGACGTGGGCGTGGAGCTCCTCGTCGCCGACCTCGGCGGGATGGTCGGCCGGGAGATCGCAAGAGGCCTCGGCGACCAGCGCAGCGTGGTCGAGCTCCTCCGCCCGTCCGGGAGTACGGCGGAGGGCGTGCCCGTCGCGGTGACGCAGGACCTCGCCGAGCGTGCCTCCCTCGAGCGCGGGGACGCGTTCGAGCTTGCCGTGGGCGACTCCAGGACCGCCCTGAAGGTCGCCGGCACCCTCCCCGTTCTCCCCACTCTCACGGGTGGACGCGCCGGCGTGCTCGTCGACGCCGAGACGCTGTCCCGGCATGTCCCCGGGCTCGGCGCCCCGGACGAGTGGTGGCTCGTGGTCGACGGGCCCCGCCTCGACTCGGTGGTCTCGTCACTGCGCGAGCGCCCGGAGCTGGCAGGTGGGCTGCTCACCCGCGAGCAGGCGCTGGAGCGGCTGGCCGCCGACCCGGGCACAGGGGGAGCGGCGCTCACCGACGTCATGGCGGTCACCGCGGTCGGGTCGCTGCTGATCGGGTGCGTGCTCCTGTGCTCCGTCGTGGTCCTGCGCCGCCGCGAGCGGGAGGAGCAGGCGACGTTCCTGCGGGCCCTCGGCGCCGCCGACCGCGACGTCACCTCGACCCTCGCCACCGAGTACACCCTCACGACGGGCAGCGGGGTCGTCACCGGGGCCCTGGCCGGCGTGCTCACGGCTGCCGTGGCCCTCCACGCCACCTCCCTCGGCTCCGGCGGGCAGCCCCTGGTTCCCGCGCCGGAGCTCCAGGTGCCCTGGCCCTGGACCCTCTCTCTCCTGGCGGTTCTGCTGCTGGCACCCATGGCGGCGCTCTACGTGCTCACCAGGCTCGGCACCCGGCGGGGAGCAGCGGCGTGGACGGACGAAAGGCGGCGGCGATGACACGGCAGACCGCGCGCAGGGCCCGCTTCCTGCCCCGCTCCATGTCGGCCGACCGCGGAGTCGTGGCGCTCGTGGCACTGCTCTGCGTCTTCATCATCGTGAGCACGGCCGCCGCCGGCGGCTGGCTGCGGGTCACGGCCGACGACATGGCCGAGCAGGTCTTCCGCGAGGCGCTCCACCCCGCCCGCCAGCTGCACGTCTTCTACAGCGAGGTGACCGACTCCGTCGTTCCTCCGGAAGCCGGCGCGGCCGTCGAGGACGCTCTCGCCCCGTCCCTCGATGCAGTGCTGAAGCCACCCAGGCACACGGTGGTGACCATGGAGGCCGTACCGAGACCGATACCGGCGAGGCCCTCGACCGACCCGGGGTTCCTCACCGTCGCGGGCTTCCCCGACACCGAGGACCTGGTCGACATCGTGGAGGGCAACTTCCCTCGACGCGGTAGCCGCAAGGAGCTCCTGCCGGAGGACGTGGCAGCCTCCTTCGACGGCCCACGACGCGCGTGGGTCGTCGAGGTCGTGCTCGAGCAGACGGCGTCGAAGAAGATGGACCTGCCCATCGGCACCTATCTCGACCTGGTCACACGCGGCTACCGCAACAGCCCCGAGGACATCGTGGTGCTGAGGGTCTCGGGGACCTACAAGGCTGCCCAGCCCTACCCGTCCGCGCTCGACGACGTGGACAACGCGAGGGAGCCGGCCGTCTCGACGATGCCCGAGTCGACCCTGGTGCGCACCGCCGCGCTGGCAGCTGACGACCTGACCGTGCTCGAGGCCAACTGGCCCTCACACCCCGAGGTCCGGTGGACGTTCGACCCCGACGGCGTGCCCACCGCCGCCGAGGCCGAGGCGGTGGTCGACGACGCTCGCCGCCTGTCCGTGCAGCCGTGGCCGCCGGTGCTGAGCAGCGCCGCCAGCGTCGCCGGAACCGGCATCGGCGACCTCGGGTCGACCTTCGTCGCCGAGCGCGACGCCAGCGACACCCTGTCGGTGCTGATGCTCGCGGCGCTCGCCTCGGCTGCTCTCACGCTGCTCCTGGCCGCCGCCTCGGTCCTCGAGACCCGCCGCCGCGAGGTCACCGAGGTGCTCCGCGCCCGAGGGGCGTCGACGACCCGGCTGGTCACGCTCCGCGCCGGTGAGGCCGCGCTGATGACCCTGCCCGGCCTGCTCGCGACGGCGCTGCTGGTCCGCGGCACGCAGCTGGAGGTCCGCGACGCCGCCCCCGCGCTCGTCGCGGCGGCCGCGTGCGTCGTGCTGCTGACCCTCGCGCAGGTCTCCCCGTGGCGCGACCTCCCCGACCGGGTCCGGCTGGCGGCCCGTGACGCGCTCCAGCTGGTCGCCGTCGCCCTCGCCGCGGGGGTGCTGCTGCTGATGTCGTGGCGTGACCGCCTCGACGCGGCCGACCCGCTGCTCATCGCCCTCCCTGCGCTGCTGGGGACTGCGGCCACCGTCCTGGTCGTCCGCGGCGTGCGGTGGCTGACGGCGACAGTCCGGCGTCTGGTCGGTCGCACCCGCAGGATCACGCCGCTGGTGGGCTCGAGCCAGGCCGGCATCGCCGCACAGCACGTGATGCTGCCCGTGGCGGGCGTGGTCCTCGCGGCCTGCTGCGCCCTCCTGACGGTGGCGGTGGACGACACCGTCCGCCGCGGAGCGGACAGTGCCGCCTGGCAGGCGGTGGGCGCGGACGTCCTCGTCAGCGGCGGGGGCTTCGACGCGGAGACACGACAGCGTGTCGAGGACGTGCCGGGGGTCTCCGCGCTGGCCGCGGTGCACAGCGTGACCGGCATCCTGGACACCCGGGTGGGCCTGGAGCGGGTGAAGGTCCTCGCCGTCGACCCGGCGGAGCTGCAGCAGGTCACGGGCAAGGGTCCCGACCCGGTCCGCGTGCCCGCCCCGGTCGACGGACGGCTGGGGGTCCTCGCCTCCGAGGACCTGGACCTCGACGGCGACGAGTCGACCCTGGACTACGCGCAGGCGAGCATGCCCGTGCACGTCGTGGGGCGGATCGACGACATCCCCGGGGTCACCGACGGGGGCTCCTTCGTCCTCGTGGACGTCGAGGCTCTGCGCGAGGCCTCGGACCGCCTCGTCGGCGGCTCGGAGGCGATGCTGATCGCGGGGACGCCCGACCTCGACCGCCTGCGCGAGGTGGTCCATGAAGCCGCGCCGACTGCCGCCGTCCACGCGCGCGAGGAGGTCGCGGCGCGCTCGCTGGGCGAGGCAGTGGTGGACCGGACCCTGTCCGTCGCGCGCGCGTCCGCGGTCGCTGCCACCCTGCTCGCCCTGTTCGCGGCAGGTCTGGCGGTCGCCCTGGGCCGGCCGCTGCGCCGTCGGACGATGTCGGTCCTGCACGCCCTGGGAGCCGACGCGCGACAGGCGCGCCGGGTCAGCGCGATGGAGCTGATGCCCTCCATGCTGGGCGCCGGTCTCGCGGCGGTGGGCTGTGTCCTGCTGCTGCTCTCGGTCGGTGGCCGCGGCATCGACCTTGCGGCGCTGACCGGTGCCGCCGAGGGCCCGGTGCTCCGTCCCGACCCGATGTCATGGGTCGCCGCGGCCGTGCTCCTCGCCCTGGCCGTCGTACTGGTGGCCGCCGCGTCGACGCGGCACGGTCGAGAAGGCCTCGACAAGCGCACCCCCGAGGAGGGAGAGGGAAGATGACCCCTGGACCACCGCTGATCCGCTGCGAGGGACTCGTGCGGATCTTCAAGCGCAAGGGCGTCGAGGTGGTGGCGCTGCAGGGCCTCGACCTCCATGTCGATGCCGGCGAGCTGACGGCCATCGTCGGGGCCTCCGGCAGCGGGAAGTCGACGCTGCTCAACATCCTGTCGGGCCTGGACACCCCGAGCGCCGGCCGCGCCGAGGTAGCGGGGCACGACCTGCTGGCCATGGGCAGGGCGGAGCGGCGGCGCTACCGGCTCGAGACCTGCGGTTTCGTCTGGCAGCAGCCGTCGGACAACCTCGTCCCCTACCTGACCGCGCTCGAGAACGTGCAGGTGCCGCAGCGGCTCGCCGGAGGCCGCGGCAGCGAGACCCGCGAGCGCGCGGAGGAGCTGCTCTCCCACCTGGGGATCGCAGACGTCGCGGAGCGGCGACCTGCCGAGCTGTCGGGCGGTCGGCAGCAGCGCCTCGCGATCGCGGTCGCACTGGCCAACCGGCCGAAGGTCCTCTTCTGCGACGAGCCCACGGGTGAGCTCGACACCGCCGCGTCGCACGAGGTCTACGGCGCGCTCCAGTCGGTCAACGAGCGGGACGGCACCACGGTCGTGGTCGTCACGCACGACCCCGCCGTGCAGGGCGAGGTTCGCCGGACGGTCGCGATCCGCGACGGGCGGACCTCCTCGGAGACGCTTCGCCACCACGCCGGGGGCGAGGACGGCCACCACGTGACGGCCCGTGAGTACGCCGTCCTGGACCGGGTCGGCCGGCTCCAGCTGCCGCGGGACTTCGTCGAGGCGCTCGGTCTCCGTCACCGCGTCCGCGTGGAGCTCGTCGACGACCACGTCGAGATCTGGCCCCAAGAGGTCGACGACCGTACGCACGCCCTGAACGGCTCGAGCAAGGAGGCGAGGCTGTGACCGCGGAACCGATCGTGCTGTCACCGACAGGAGTCGGGGCCGCCATCAGCCTCAGCGGCGTCCACAAGACCTACGGGCAGGGCGCGAACGCGGTCCATGCGCTGCGTGGGGTCGACCTCGTCGTTCCCGGTGGAAGGCTCGTCGCGCTCACCGGCCGGTCCGGCGCGGGCAAGTCGACCCTGCTCAGTCTCGTCGCGGGCCTGAAGCGTGCCGACGAGGGCCGGATCCTCGTGGGCGACACGGATGTCACCGCGGCTGCCGAGAGCGACCTGGTCGCGTTGCGTCGGGACGTCGTGGGCGTGATCTACCAGGACTTCTCCCTCCTTCCGCTGCTGACGGCGGAGGAGAACGTCGGGGTGCCGATGCGGATCAGGCGCATGGACCCCCGGCGCAGGGACGAGCGCGTCGCGGAGCTGCTCGACCGCGTGGGCCTCACCGGCCACGCCCGGCAGCGGCCCGACGAGATGTCCGGCGGTCAGCAGCAGCGGGTGGCCATCGCCCGCGCGCTGGCCAACGCGCCCCGCGTCCTGCTGGCCGACGAGCCGACTGCGCAGCTCGACAGCGAGACCGGAGTGCGGATCATGGAGCTCCTGAGCGAGGTCGTGTCCCTCGAGGGCGTGACCGCGCTGGTCGCCACCCATGATCCGCTGATCGAGGAGATGGCGGACACGGTGTGGCACCTCGAGGATGGTGTCGTCACCGAGACCGCCCGCAGGGGAGACGTCTAGCGCCGCGCGTCACACGGGTGCGGCGGTCACCACGAGGTTCTGCTGGTAGCCGCCGGCGTCGGGCAGGTACTCACCACCGCAGGTGATGACGTGCAGACGCTCGGGCCCGCTGCGGGAGAACAGCTCGGCGGGCAGCGCCTGCCGGTCGAACCGCCGGAGCTCGACCACCGTGTACGACGACGTCGTCCCGTCCGACAGGGTGACCTCGATGTCCTCACCGGCCCGCAGGTCACGCAGGCGCACGAGCGGGCCGAGGCCGAGCCGCTTCGAGTCGAGATGCCCGGCCAGCACGACCGAGCCACCCGTCGCGGCGCCAGGCGCCGGTCCGAACCGGTACCACCCGAGAACCCTCGGGTCCGGAGGCAGCTGCATCTGGCCGTCTTGGGCCACACCGACCGGCCGCACCGCCGCGGCGACCTCGACCGAGCCCATCGTGACGCGGACCGGCCGGCGCTCGGGGGCCTGCGCGGCGTCGAGGCCCGCGCGGGACCGGCCGGAGGAGGACTCGCCGCTGCCGGCCGGTGCGCCCCCGCTCGAGGCAGACACGGGTGGTCCCGCCTCGGGCTCCCGGACCTCGAGTCCGGGGCCGAGGCGGGACCACGCCGCGGTGACGCTGACGACGAGTCCGGCCAGCGCGAGCGCTGCGACCAGGGCGACCGTCCGCGTCTTCATGGAGCGACGCCCTCAGCGGCGGGCGCGAGCGGCCACGAGCTCGCGGCCCGCGAAGGCAAGTGCCAGCGCCGACATCAGCCCGAGACCGAGCGCCCAGGTCGGCGCACCGTCGGACTCGGGGGCCAGACCGGCCTCGCCGCCCGGGACCCCGCCCGGTGCCGAGTGCAGTCCGTCGATCGTCTGGACGGCGAGGTCGAGGTTCCCGTCCTCCGCACTGCCCCAGGCGTAGACGATCGTGTTCGCGCCCTCGGCGACGCTGACGTCCGCGGGGCCGATGGCGACGTCTTCGGTCCCGGCGAGGACCACGTCCGCCGAGTAGCTGCCTGCGGGGACGTCCGCCGTCCCCTCGTCCGGGTTGCTGACGTTGCCGAACAGGACCTCCCCGTCGGCGCGGACGTCGACGGCCGGGGCGGCGGCCGTGTGACGGACGGTCAGACGGCCCTCACCGGGCGCGGTGGCAGCGGTGTCGTTGGCGAACAGGCTGAGCGTGGGGTTGCCGTCGGCGTCGAGGTGGGCCACCACGGTCGCGTTCGCTCCCGCGGGGACCTCCACGTCGTTGGCCTCGATGGCAGGCTCGCCGCTGTCGGGCGAGTCGCCGTCGGCGAAGACCTGCAGGTCGTAGCTGCCCGCGGGCAGGCTGAGCGGATCGGTGAGCGTGCCCGGCTCGAAGTCCGGGATCAGCTCGTCGCCGTTGGCGTACACGTCCACGGTGAGACCCGGCACTGCGTGGAGGACCGAGACGGTGGCGTCGTCGGCGGCGTTGGCCGGCGTCATGGGTGCGGCTACGAGGGCCACGAGGCCCGCGGTTCCGACTGCTGCGATGGTGCGGCGCATGGGATGCGTCCTTCCGGTTGGGGTCGGCTTGCTACCCGTTCTTCGGGAGCAAGGGGACCCCGGATGGCTCCGGGTCAGAAAAACTTCAACTATCTAGACCCTGTGGTTCCGCCCCCGGCCCTCAGCGGTTCATCAGCAGGCGGACCGTGAACCCTTCCGAGCTGCGCGCCGTCACGAGGTCGTCGCAGAGACGACGCGCGAGCCACAGCCCGAACCGGCCCTCGGGGAGCACCTCACCTCCGCCGGGCAGGTAACCGACCAGCGGGTCGTCGATACCGGGGCCGCGGTCGGTGACGGTGCAGTCGACGCGTTCGGCCCCGGCCCACAGAAGCACGTCCACCGGCGGCTCCCCGTGACGCAGGCCGTTGGTCGCGACCTCGTTGAGGACCAGGAGCAGGTCGTCTGCCCGCTCGCGGTCGAAGCGTGCCGCCGCCAAGGTCTCCAGCACCCGCCGCGCGAGCCGGCGCAGGTCGCGGACGTCGTGAAGCGCCAGGTCCGGCTCGCGGCCCGGTAGCGGCGCCACGTCGGGATCGGGCTGCCGCAGCAGCTCCGCCGGCTCGACGTACGCCGGGTTGGCGGCCGGCGCGCCGGCGCGGCGCAGGTACGGGTGCGTCGCCTCGGCTGCCGCGACCAGGTCAGCGGGGAGGGCACCGACGTCGTAGGCGCACACCCGCCACAGCGGCAACGGCGACAGCACGTAGTTGGACAGCGCCTCGAACCTTCGGCACTGGCTCCCGGTACCGCTGCTCGCGCCGACCTGGCACACGACTCTCACCTGGCGCGCACCGGCCCGGACGCGGCTCTGCGTGAGCTCCCGGAAGTACTCGACGGCCGTGACCGCCTTCCCGTAGACCTCCGGGCGAGGCAGGAGCACGACCCGACGGTCCCGGCCGAGTGCCTCGGCCACGGCACGGTTGTTCTCCTCCGTGCAGGCGAGCACGACGTCGTCGCCGGCGGCAAGGCCCTCGGTCAGGAAGGGGACCACCCCGGAGACGAGGTCGCCGGCGGACTCGTAGAACAGCGCCTCGTGGACGTGGCGCTCGTCCTCGATCACAGCGGTCTGCGTCGACGCGGAAGACACGATCCTTGCCTCTCAGCATGCAGTCGGGGTCTGTCTCCGCACGCTCGGTGGCGCCGCATGGAGGAGCACGGAACCTCCAGAGCTGCGGTACGCGCCTGTACCCATCGCCAGGCCTCCGATCGCGCGCTGTCCCCCGGCCGGGTAAGCGCCGGCCCTGGCGCCGCGGCTGCGGGCTCGTGATCATGGAGAGCGTGACCGAGCGACCTGCGGGAAGGCGCCTCGTCTTCGAGGACGACTTCGACGGGCCCGACCTCGACCGCGGCGTGTGGCTGCCCCACTACCTTCCGGCGTGGAGCTCCAAGGCAGCCACCGCGGCGACGTACGAGGTCCGAGACTCGTGCCTGCACCTGACCATCCCGCGGAAGCAGCGCCTGTGGTGCGGGGACGACCACACGCCGGCGATGCGGGTCTCGGGCATCCAGTCCGGCAGCTTCTCGGGGCCGGTCGGCAGCTCCGTCGGACAGCAGCCCTACCGAGAAGGCCTGACCGTCCGGGAGGAGCAGGAGCCCTTCTGGGGCTGGACGCCGGACCACGGGTACGTCGAGCTGCGCGCGCGGGGCGTCGTCACGCCGCGGTCGATGGTGGCGTTCTGGATGGTCGGTCTCGAGGACCGGCCCGAGCGGTCGGCGGAGATCTGCGTCGCGGAGATTTTCGGGAACGCGGTGGACCCGGGTCGGTCCGCCGCGGTCGGAATGGGGCTGCACGCCTTCCGCGACCCGGAGGTCACGGAGAACTTCGAGGCGGTGTCCCTGCCCATCGACATGGCGCAGCTCCACACCTACGCCGTGGACTGGAACGCCGAGAAGGCCGACTTCCTCGTCGACGGTGAGCTGGTCCGGAGCTGTCCCCGGCCGCCGTCGTACCCCATGCAGATGATGCTCGCCGTCTTCGACTTCCCCGAGCAGTCGACCGGCGACGACGACGAGGCCGTGCCGGCGCTGATCGTGGACCACCTTCGCGGTTACGAGCGCTGAGCCCCCGTCACCGCCAGTGCGCCGGGCGGTCGAGCCGCTGCGGGAGCCTCGTCGCCGCGTCGCCCTTGGCTGCCCCCACCTGCGACCTGGTGAGGAAGAGGGCGCCGGTGAGGTCCGCGCCGGAGAGGTCGGCGTCGCGGAGGTCAGCGCCGAGGAGGTCGGCCTGCCTCAGGTCGGCCGCTCGCAGGTCGGCGGCGATGAGGTACGCCCCACGCAGGTCGGCACCCCGTAGATCCGCTCCGACGAGCCTGGCTCCGGCGAGGTCCGCTCCCCGGCGGCTCTCGGCGCCGGGGACGTCGGCGCGTCCCAGCTCGCCGGCCCGGGCGAGCAGCGGGCCGACCCGCCGACGGTACGTCGCCACGTCCAACGCGACGAGCACGTCGGCGGAGGCGTGGGTCAGCTCCTCGATCTCGCGGAGCATGTGGCTCAGGTCGTCGGCGACGGGTGCGGCCTCCGGGAGGGCAGCCGCCTCGGTGAGGTACCACAGCAGCTCGTGCAGCCGGCGCATGACCGGGAACACCGCGGACATCGCCCGCCCGACGTCGGGGTCGTCCCTCCAGTCCCGCCCTTCGAACGTGGCCTGCGTGACCTGCTGGCCGGCGCCGAAGCAGTCGAAGGCGCTGCAGCCGCGGAAGCCCTCCTCGCGAAGGCGGGCATGGATGCCGCAACGGAAGTCCGCCTCCAGGTGCGGGCAGGGCACTCCGGCCTCCTTGTCGAAGGCGAAGTCCGCGGAGGCCGTGAAGGGCAGCGCGACACAGCACAGCCCGACACACCGGGTGCAGTCGGCCCGGAGCTCGCGGCTGCCCGAGTCGACGTGCACCACCGGCCTCCTCCAACCGTCCGGCTGGTTGGTCTCCCCTAACGTACGACGACCACCGCGTCGACGTTCACGGGGCGGTCCCTCGCCCCATAACCTCCGGCCGCGCCGCTCGTTTCACACGACGGACGGGCGCACTGCGCCGATCACCCGAGCGAACATCTAAACATCGGACAACAAGCGGTCCAGACGACATTGCGTCATTTGTCCGGCTTGGCGGAAACTCATGCCTGCGGGGGCCGTGAGCTGGTTTACACCTCGCGACCGTGGGCCAAAATTTCCATATCGTCCGCCACCGCCGGCACGGGGGTACCGGCACCAGCGCCCGCTCGGGCAGGTGATCACAGTGACTCAACACGAACACCCCTTCCACTACTACCGGTCTCCGGCAGAGATCCGCGAGGTGCAGTTCTCGCACCGTGTGCGAGGTCTCGACGAGTACGAGGTCGCCGAGTATCTCGACCTCCTCGCCGACCAGGTCCACGCGACCGACCTGGAGCTCGACCGGATGCGTGAGGAGCTCGGCCGGCTCCGCCAGGAGAACGAGAGCCTCCGGACGGAGAGGGAGCGGACAGCCCCCCGCCCCCAGGCACGGACCTCGCCTGACGCGACCCCCCAGACCGCGTCCCTGCTGCTCAACGCGCAGCGCGTCGCCGACGACCTCGTCGAGGAGGCCGTACGCCGGACCCGGGACATGCTGACCGTCGCGCGCGCCGAGAGGAACGCCATCCTGCGCAACGCACAGGAGGCGGCCGCGCAGATGCTGATGGAGGCCAGGGAGAGCGCAGCCGGCGCGACCCCGAGCCGGCACTCGAGCGGCGGCCCCACGTCCCTCGCGCCCAGCCTGCCTTCGAGCCCTGCCCCGAGCGCACCGTCCGCCGGCATGCACCTCGCCCCACAGCGGACCTGGCAGCTCGACGGCCACGCCGCCGTTTAGGGCCTCGCACCAGTCCGCCCGTCCAGACCCGATCCTGTCGACAGGAGCCTCTCGGTGGCATCGCACCTGCGCGAAGTCAGCTCCCTGAACCAACCGCTCGAAGGCCGCTCCGGCGCACCAGGCCTCGCCGCTCCGACGGGTGGGGCCGGGACGCCGGAGCCGTCCGCTGACGCGTTCGCGGTGGTTCTCTACTTCGACGACTTCACGGAGAAGCGGGTGCGTCAGGCCTGGGCGGCCCTCGACCGGCACGGCGTGCCCTCGGCGGCCTCGACGTACGAGGAGGGGTACCGGCCGCACATCACGCTGGCCATGTTGAACACCCCCTACCCCGAGCAGGCGGCGGCGCGGCTGCGCCTACCGCTCTCGAACGTCTCGGGGCTCCCGGTGTCGATGACCTCGCTCGGGTTCTTCCTCACCAACAAGGCACCGGCCTACCTCGCGGTCGCACCGACCACGGCCCTGCTGCGGCTGCACGACAACGTGCACGCGGCGCTCGGCGGCATGGACACGTGGTCGTACTACCGGCCCGGGAACTGGATGCCGCACTGCACGCTCGCGATGGACGTCGCGTGCCAGACCACCGTCGCGGAGGCCCTCGGAGAGACCCCCCTGCCGATCCACGCGGTGGTCGGGTCCGCCCACATGGTCGAGCTGCCCAAGCAGCCCCGCCCCGTGCAGCAGCAGCCGCGACGAATCAGGAGCGCCGGCGGAGCGCACCGGCTGCCGGTCGAGCCCGTCCAGCCGCGCAGGGCTCCTCGCCGCGAGCCCGGACGACGCCGGGCCATCTGACCCGGGGCCGGGACCGTCAGTCGAGGACGGTCGCCCAGACTGTGAGCAGGAACAGCCCGACGATCCCGGCCACGATCAGGATCGTGAGGATCAGCGGCCCGACGGTCCCGCGCGGCTCGGCGTTCAGCGGGTGGTGGGTGCTGGGCATCTGGGGCTTGTCGGTCATGGGTCCTCGTCCTGTCCGGTTCAGTGCTGCGGTCTTTATACCCCGGAGGATGGTCACCAACCACGGCCAGGGTGGGTGCCGCGGCCCGGCCGGGCGTCAGGCGAGCTCCGCCAGCGCCCGAGGCACCTGCGGCGGCAGCTCCCGGGCGAGATAGCCGACCTTCCCGACCGCCGAGGCGAGCCGCTCCCCCGCGCGGGCGTGGAGGAAGCCGCCCCAGACCGCCGCCTGCGCCGGGGTCGCGCCCCGGGCCAGCAACCCGGCCACGATGCCGGCCTGGACGTCCCCGGACCCGGACACGCCGAGCCCCGGTCCACCGCCCTGGACCAGCCACGAGTCACCGGTCGGTGCGACCACGAGCTTCTGCTCGCCGCCGCAGAGGACCACGACCTGCGAGCGGCGTGCGACCTCCAGCGCGGCGTCGTACGGCGTCTGCTCGACCTCGGCCTGGTCACGCCGCGCGGTCCTGGAGAGCTCGGTCGGGTTGACGGTCAGGACGACGCGCCCGTCGAGGTGGCGGAGGCCCTCGGGGTGTTCGGTGAGGTACGCCGAGGCGAGAGCGTCGACGACGAGCGGCTGCGACAGCTTCGCCGCGACCGCCTCGAGCAGGAGCACCGCCTCCTCCGTGTCGATGAAGCCGGGCCCCACAAGGACTGCGTCGGCTCCTTCGGCGACAGCCATGACCTCGTCCGCGGCGTGCGCCGCGATGCACCCCTTCCGGGTCACCGGGAGGCCGGTCGTCCTCGACTCCGGGACCGAGACGGCCACGTCCGCGGCGACCGGCTCGGGCGTGGCGACGGACAGCTTCCCGGCGCCTGCGCGGAGCGCCGCCTCGGCGGCCAGCAGCACCGCTCCCGGGGTGTCCGCCGTGCCACCCACGACCGTGAGCCGGCCCCGGGCGCTCTTGTCGCTGCCGGGGTCGGGGAGCATCCAGGCCCTGAGCGTCGCCGGCGTGACGAGCCTCGTGTCAGGCTCCATCATGCGTCCTCCGACCCCTGCGACGCCTCGTCGGTCACCTCGGCCGTGGTGTCGACGGCGGTCGTGTCGGCGAAGTCCTGGAGCCGGAGAACGCCCCCGGAGCGGCGGTAGCCGGTCATCGAGGCGTTGGGGAGGTGCTCGTCGCGGTCGATCTCGAGCAGCCTCTCCTCCGTGAGCCCCTCGAGCACGTAGCGGAAGGTCATGATCACCGCCTGGTGCGTGAAGAGCCACACCCGCGCGTCGTCGTACCCGAAGCGGAGGTCCTGGAGCAGGCTCCGCACCCGCAGCGCCACGTCGCACCAGCTCTCACCGGCGGGAGGCTGGTAGTAGAACTTGCCGAGCTTCCGGCGACGCTCCGCCTCCTCGGGGTGGCGGGTGCGGATCCCGAGGCCGGTCAGCCCGTCGAGGACCCCGAGGTCACGCTCGCGCAGCCGCTCGTCGTGCTGCACCTCGAGGCCGAGGCCTGCGACCGCCCGCTCTGCGGTCTGGGAGGCACGCAGGTACGGCGAGGCGAGCACCACGGTCGGGTGGTTCGAGTCGTCCTGGCCGGCGAGCCACTTGCCCACGGCGTCGGCCTGGGCGTGCCCGATGTCGGAGAGCTCGACGTCGGCGTCGCGGAAGTCGAGGCCGAGCTCCTCCGCCCCGGCCTCGCGGGCACGCGCGTCGGCGCGGTTCCCGACGCTGTGGGCGTGCCGCACCAGCGTCAGCGAGGCCGGCCCGCTCGTCCATCTCGGCTGCACCACGACCACTCACCTGCCCACCGGGTACGAGGACCGGGAGTGGCCCTCACACACGATTCTCGTCCCGTCCGGCCACGGCCTCCACCTCGCCCACGCCTCGCTTGTGCAGCAGCCGGCCGCCGACGACGAGGGCGACACCGAGGACGAGGAAGCCGATGTCCCAGGACAGCGGAGCGCCCAGGTCGTCACGGACGTGGTGCACGCCGAGGATCTGGTGGTCGACGAGGCCCTCGACGACGTTGAAGATCCCCCAGCCCGCGATCACCAGGCCGAAGTGGAAGCTCCAGCTCGGTGCGAGACGCCCCTGCCGCCAGGCGACGAGGGTCGCGACGGAGGCTGCGAAGACGAGCACCCAGGTCGCGACGTGGAAGAACCCGTCGGCCAGCGTGTTCACCTCCAGGCCGGCGAGGGTGGTCATCGGGTAGTCGTGCACGTCGCTGACCATGTGGTGCCACTGGAGGATCTGGTGCAGCACGATCCCGTCGACGAAGCCGCCGAAGCCGAGCCCGTAGAGAAGCCCGGCGACCTTGGACGGCGGGCGTGCCTTGCTCATGTCGGTGTCGTCGACCATGCCGCGTCGGTACCCGCATCGCGTGGCTTCATCAGTAGCCGCGAGACCGCGCGGAACGGCCGCGAACGTGGTTGCATGGGCGGACTCCTGGCGGCCCCTTGACCACGAAACGAGGACCTCCCCACATGGCCATGCTCTCCGACGTCATCGTTCTCGACCTGACCCGTGCCCTGGCGGGGCCGCACGCGGCGATGATGCTCGGGGACCTCGGCGCGCGGGTGATCAAGGTCGAGACCCCGGGCCACGGTGACGACGCCCGTGGCTGGGGACCTCCGTTCGTCGGCGAGGGCGAGTCCCGCGAGTCGACGTACTTCATGTCGTGCAACCGCAACAAGGAGTCGGTCACGGCAGACCTGAAGAGCGAGGAGGGCAAGCGTTTCCTCCGTCGCCTGGTGGCACGCGCGGACGTCCTCATGGAGAACTTCCGGCCCGGGGTCCTCGACCGGCTCGGCTTCTCCGTGGAGGAGCTGCACGCGGTCAACCCACGACTGGTGCTCCTGTCGATCAGCGGCTTCGGTCACGACGGGCCCGAGGGAAGCCGCGCGGGGTACGACCAGATCGCGCAGGGCGAGGCCGGCCTGATGAGCCTGACCGGCCCCGGGCCGGACGAGCCCACCAAGGTCGGCGTGCCGATCGGCGACCTGCTGGCCGGGATGTACGGCGCGTACGGCGTGGTTGCCGCGCTTCACGAGCGGACCCGGACGGGCCGGGGACGCGTGGTCCGCACCAGCCTGCTCGCCGCGATCGTGGGGGCGCACGCGTTCCAGGGGACCCGCTACACCGTCGCCGGGGAGGTCCCCCGGGCCATCGGCAACCACCACGCGGCGATCGCGCCGTACGGGCTGTTCCGCACCGCCGACTCCCCGGTCCAGGTCGCCGTGGGCAGCGAGAGCCTCTGGCCGAAGTTCGCCCGGGTGGCCGGGCTCGACCCCACCGACCCCCGCTTCGCGAGCAACGAGCAGCGCGTCGCGCACCGGGACGACCTCATCGCCGACATCGAGGCCTCCTTCACCTCAGCGAGCGCCGAGGTCTGGCTCGCCCGCCTGGCCGAGGCGGGGGTGCCGGCGGGCAAGGTCCGCACGCTCGACGACGTGTTCACCTGGGAGCAGACGCTCTCCCAGGGCCTGCTGATCGGCGTGGAGCACCCGACCGCGGGCCGGATCAGCCTTCCCGGCCCCCCTCTTCGCTTCGACGACAACGCCCACGCCGGAGACCGCGAGGAGCACGTCGCGCCGCCGGCCCTCGGGCAGCACGACGACAGCGTCCGGGCGTGGCTCGACGAGCTCGACGCCGCCGAGGGCGAGGGACGCGGCAGCGCGACCTGAGCTCAGGAGCCGGGCTCGAGCCACCACGGGCTGGTGTAGGCGATCCCGAGGTCGTTGCACGGGTGCCCCGCCGGACCTGGTGTGGCGTTCGCCTGCGTCGGGTCGCTGATCCGCAGCAGCACCCAGTCGCCGTCCGCCACGTCGAGCGGCACCGGGAACCGCACGACGTCGCCCACCACGAACGGCACCACGTCCACGACCTCCGGCACCTCGGTCCCGGGACGGAGCACCTGTGCGTGGAGGGTCCGGCCGGTCCAGGAGTCGTCCCGTTCGAGGTCGAGGGTGAAGGTGACCTCGCCTTCGCTGACCGGGAGCACGCCGCCCATCCGTACGGCGGGCCGCCCGTCGTCGTACGCCGCGGTGGCGTCGACACGCAGGCCGGAGGTGCGCGTCGCGAAGAACCGGCGCGCCCGCATCGCCGTGAACACCCCGGCACGTGAGTGCTCCTCCACCCACAGACCGGTGCGCCCCTTGCCCTCCGGGAAGCCCCAGTCCGTGCCGTGCTCGTCGGTGACCCCGGTGATGCCGGTGCGCCATCCTGCGTTGAGGCAGACGCAGAGCGGGGAGGGACTGCCGTCGGCGTACCCCTCGAACAGGTAGTCGTCGCGCCGGTTGAACATCTCCAGGCTGACCATCTGGTCGCGCACCGCCGGGTCGAAGCGGAACTCGTCGAAACGTCCGGGCTCACGGCCCGGGTGGTTGAAGCCCGCGATGCCCTCGGCCCCGCCGTCGCCCAGCCCGAGGGGACCGGACTGGCGGGAGAGCCACCGGTACAGCGGCCCCATCTGACCGAGGTCCACGACGTCGGTCCACTCATCGGTGAACCACACGTTCACGTGGCCCAGGGTCGGCTCCGACCACTCGAAGCCGCGCATCGCGGTGAACACCCCCGGCCGGTCGGCCCCGTCCGCGAGGACCCCGGTGCGCTCCCACCCCTCACGGGTCAGACCGCCGAGCTGGCTGTAGCCGGCGGGCATGGCGGCCTCGACCTGGTCGCCGAGGAGGTGGTCCGAGAGGGTCGCGTGGTCGGTGAGCGCCGCGACGTCGAGCCCCGCCGCGCGCATGGAGACGAACGCGTCCTCGGGTCGGCCGTCGCCGTCGGAGAGCAGCGTGTGGTTGTGCAGGTCGGCATGGACGAGCGTCGTACCGCTGCTGATCCTCGAGGTTCGCCGGGCGCCGGTGGCGGGGTCGGCGAGAGCGTCGCGGGCAGCACCGAGCGCCGGACGTGGGAGTCCGGCCAGCAGGAGGCTGCCCGCTGCTGCGCCGAGGAACGTCCGTCGTTCGAAGCCGTGGGGCCGACCGTGGGAGGCCCCTGAGGTGTGGTCGTCGCACATGCCCTGCCCAACGACCGGCGGTCCGCCGCGTTACCGCCTCGCGTAACTCGTTGGCGTACCCCGTCGTTGTCGGTTCGACACTCACCGGTCGCGCAGGCTCACCCGGCGTGCGCACTCAAGAAGGATCTCTCCGTTGACCGCACACCGAAGGTCACGTCGGCTGGTCGCCGCCTCGATCTCCCTCCTGCTCCTCAGCCCGCTCACCGCTCTGGCGACACCGGCCTTCGCCGCCGGCCAGACACCGGGCGCAACGCTGGCCCGCTCCGCCGAGCCGAGCGCTCCCGCGACCGCCACCGACTTCCTCTTCTACCTCTTCCCGCTCTCACCTCTCGGCGAGCAGGCCTGCACGGGCCTGGGCAAGAACGTCTCGGAGAGCCCCTACTTCGCCTCCGACGACTGCGGTTTCGCGACGTTCTCGTTGACCGGCGACGCCTCCGAGGTCGTGGCGAAGCTCTATGTCGACGACGAGACGACGCCGTTCGCGACGATCCCCGCGACCGGCGGCGACGGTGAGTACGACGTGGAGCTGAAGCCGACCGCCGAGTGGAAGCCGGGCGTCGTCCGCATGGTGGTCGAGGCCGACGGTGCGGAAGCCGGCCGGGCGACCTTCGGCTACAACCTGCTCGGAGCCACCTTCACCGAGCCCGACCCGGTCGCCGTGGGCGAGAGCTTCCCTGTCACAGGCGAGATCTTCGAGCGCAACTCCGGCGCCGCCGGCTCCGAGGACCAGGGCGTCCCGGCCGCCTTCACCCTCCGGATCACCGACCCGCGAGGCGAGGTGCTCTACAAGAAGGACGTCACCGCCAAGGAGGACGGCACCTTCGCCGTACAGGTGCCCGGGTTCGCGACGGAGGACGTCGAGGGCGACCCCGCCGCTGACTTCAGGACGGTGCTCGCCCTGAAGGCCTCCGGCGCCGCCTACACCGACCCCGAGCTCGGCGAGTGGAGGGCGGTCGAGCCCGGGACGGGCACGGCGACGGTCATCAGCGCCCCGAGCTCGCTCGTGCTGCACAACAGCTTCGTCTCCTCCGTCGGCTGGGTGAAGCCCGGTGACAGCTACCCGTCCCGGGTCACGGTGACCAACCCGACCAAGCGCGACTTCACCGGCCTCAGGGTGAGCATCCCGGCCCCCGACGGCACCCAGTTCACCCAGGCCCGGCCCGGCTCCGCGGCAGGCAGCGCGACCGTCAGCGGCGGGCAGGTCACCTGGACCCTGGGCACCGTGCCGAAGGCCGCCGCCGACGGCACCCCCACGTCACGGACGCTCGTGCTCGAGGCCGAGGCCGACACCCTGGCCGAGGACCCCGAGGTGGTGTGGAAGAACCTCTCCTCCACCGCGACCCTCGACCTCGGCGACCAGACCCCGGCGATCACCTCGGAGAGCCGCGGCCCGCGGGTCATCCCGCAGTCGGCCAAGTACGACACCGCCAGGTACGGCGACCGGCCGTTCCCCGTGGTCCCGGTCGACTACCGCGACCGCAAGCACCAGGCCTCGAACTCCGGTGACGAGCTCTCCGACGTCATCAACTCCCCCGAGGTCGAGGGCTCGACCTTCAACCTGTTCCAGGAGATCTCGCTCGGCCAGCTCTTCCCGCACGGCACCGTCCCGTCCGCAGGCATCGCGGCGAAGGACTTCAGCTACGAGGAGGAGTTCGACTTCACCGGCATGGACCCGCAGGGCACCTGCACGGGCCTGACCACCGGCTCGACGGCGGCAGGCACGCCCCTGCACCCGAACCGGATCGAGGACGGCTTCTACCAGCTGCCCGGTGACACCGCCTACTACGGCGGCGACCGGTACGGCTCGGCCATCGTCGGCGCCCTGACCGGTGTCGGCTCGCTGATGGACATCGACTCCGCCTGCGGCCCGACGGGCAAGCTCGTCTACGACTCCGCCGCGATCGCGGACCCGGAGATCGACTACTCCGACTACGACACCGACAAGGACGGCGTCGTCGACTTCTTCATGGTCGTCTTCGCCGGCTGTGGCGGCCACGGCGCCTCCCAGCTCTCCGTGGCTGGGTGCGACTACCCCGGCGCGCCTTACGACAACGTGTGGCCGCACTCGTCGAGCCTCGAGTTCTACTACACCGACGACGAGACGGGGCTGACCGGCTACATCAGCGACGACCAGCTCGAGAACCTCGAGGGTCAGAAGATGTTCTACACCGACGACTCGTACTCGGAGATGACCACCGAGACCACCCCGTACCCGGTCTTCGTGCGCGTCGGCCCGTACAACGTCAACCCCGAGACCTCCATCGACAAGGCGAGCGTCATCTCGCACGAGTACGGCCACTCGCTCGGCCTCCCGGACTTCTACTCCCTCGGGAGCCGCGAGACCTACGGCGACTGGAACCTCATGGCGACCGACAAGTCGCAGAACATGGACGTCTTCTCCCGCCAGGAGATGGGCTGGGTGGTGCCCGAGGTCCTCGAACCCGGCAAGCGGACGTTCGTCGAGGGATGGACCGACTCGAAGAAGGACACCCACAAGATCACGTGGCAGCGGCCCGACGGCACGCCGTACACGCTGTCCGGTCCGGGCGTCCACAACTCCCAGGCCTACGTCGCGAAGCTCCCCGGCCGTCAGCTCGTCGACCCCGCGAAGTTCGACAGCGGCGACAAGGCCAGCGCGACGCACGCCTGGTGGTCCGGCTCGGGCAACGACTACGGCTGCCCGCCGGACGGCGGCCGCAACCTCGACATCGCCCTGCCTGGAGCGAAGGACCTTCCCGAGGGCAGCACGGTCGAGCTGACCTTCAAGTCCCTGTGGGACATCGAGTGGGACTACGACTACGGCTTCGTGCTCACCTCCGGTGACAACGGGAAGAGCTACACCTCGCACGAGTCGAAGAAC
>Ga0208537_1000008_pt1 | contig 30776 bp, 22 predicted proteins | sample MayberrySE_TuleA_FD_185672 | JGI IMG/M metagenome (GOLD analysis project Ga0208537, IMG submission 185672) | Natural and restored wetland microbial communities from the San Francisco Bay, California, USA, that impact long-term carbon... | ecosystem: Environmental > Terrestrial > Soil > Wetlands ...
CTGCGCCGTGCCTGGGTCGACGACCCCCGCCTCGGCCGCCAGGGCGAAGACCTCCCGCGCCACCCAGGTGGGGGCGTGCACGCCGTTGGTGATGGAGGCGATGGGGCGCTCGTCGGCGTCGAAGTCGGGCCAGAGACCGCCGAACATGCCGCGGCTGACCTTGCCGTGCAGCTGGGACACGCCGTTGGCGCGCTGTGCCAGCCGCAGGCCCATCACCGCCATGTTGAACACCGACGGGTCGCCGCCCTCGTAGTCCTCGCACCCGAGCGCCAGGATGCGCTCGACGGGCACGCCGGGGCAGGCGTTGTGGCCGCCGAAGTACTGCTCGACGAGGTCGCGCGGGAAGCGGTCGATGCCGGCCGGGACGGGGGTGTGGGTCGTGAAGACTGTCCCGGCTCGGCTGACCTCGAGAGCGGTGTCGAAGTCGAGCTGCTCGGAGCCCTCGGTGAGCTCACGGATCCGCTCGAGGCCGAGGAAGCCGGCATGCCCCTCGTTGGTGTGGAACACCTCCGGCGCGGGCGCCCCGGTGATGCGGGAGTAGGCCCGGAGCGCACGGACGCCACCGACGCCGAGGAGCATCTCCTGACGGAGCCGGTGCTCGGTGTTGCCGCCGTAGAGGCGGTCCGTCACGTCGCGGAGGACCTCGCTGTTCTCCTCGACGTCGGAGTCGAGGAGAAGCAGCGGCACGCGCCCGACCCGTGCCACCCAGATGCGTGCGGTGAGGCGCTCGCCGTCGGGGAGCTTGACCGAGACCTGCGCCGGGGAGCCGTCCTCCTCGCGCAGCACCGACAGCGGCAGGCCGTCGGGGTCGACGACCGGGTAGGTGTCCTCCTGCCACGCCTCCCGGGAGAGCGACTGCTGGAAGTAGCCGTGGCGGTAGAGCAGCCCCACCCCGACGATTGGCACACCGAGGTCACTGGCGGTCTTGAGGTGGTCGCCGGCCAGGATGCCGAGACCTCCGGAGTACTGCGGGAGGACGGCGGTGATCCCGAACTCCGGCGAGAAGTAGGCGATGGACCGCGGTGCCTCCTCACCGAGCGACTGGTACCAGCGGTCGCCGGTCAGGTAGCCCTCGAGGTCGGCGCGGGCGGCGTCGAGCCGACCGAGGAACTCCTCGTCCTTCGAGAGCTCCTCGAGGCGGTCAACGGAGACTGCGCCGAGCATGCGCACGGGGTCGTGCGCGCAGGTGTTCCAGGCGTCGGGGTCGATCGCGGCGAAGATGTCCTGGGTCTCGGGGTGCCAGGACCACCTGAGGTTCTGGGCGAGGTCGCCGAGCGCTGCGAGGCGCTGGGGAAGGACAGGTCGAACAGTGAACTGGCGGATGGCTCTCACCCCCCGGACCTTACCGAGAGTGGAACGTTCCAACTACCTGCGGGGGCTAGTTCTGGACCAGCGGTGACGAGCGCCACCACGTAACCCGTGGCCGGATCCGACGTTAGAGGTGGCATCTCGGGTCGCCAGAGACCACATCCGCACGCACCGCGAGAGGCACACCATGCCCTTCAGCCCACGCGCCGCCCGCACCTGCTCGGCGTTGGCAGCAGCAGGCGTCATCCTCAGCCTGACCCAGATCCCCGCCACCGGCACCGTCGCGACCACCACGGAGGCGGTGCGCGACAAGTCGTTCGCCACCTGGGGCGACTCCCCGACGGCCCTGCCCGACCTCGACCTGAGGGGCGCGGTGCTGCCGACGCGTGGCCAGCGCGAGGCGGCCGCAGCCCTCGGCGCCACCGTCCGCTGGAACAGCTTCGGCACCCCTGCCTCGATCTTCGCGGTCGACGGCGACCTGGGACCCGCATCCGGCAGCGACGAGGTCGCCGCCGCCCGGACCTGGCTCCGGCGGCACCGGGCCGCACTCGGTCTCAGCAGCGACCAGGTCGAGGCGCTCGAGCTGGTCTCCAGCCAGAAACTGGCTGACAGCCCTGCCAGGGCCGTGCTCTTCCGCCAGAGGTTCGGGGACCTCTCCCCCGCACTCGGCAGCATGGTGACCGTCGGTGTCTCGAACGGCCGTGTCGAGTACGTCTCGTCGTCGCTGACCCGGACGACCGGCACCCCGGAGGCGGCGAAGCTCACCCCGGTCCAGGCCTGGCAGATCGCCGCTACGAGCGTCGGTCGGGAGACGCCGCTCAGGGCAATCGCCGATGCCGTCGAGAAGGGCTGGACACGGCTGAAGGTCGACGGTTTCGCCCAGGAGCAGCAGGTCCGCCTCCGGGCGCTGGCGCTCGCCGACGGCACGGTCCGGCCGGTGTTCGAGACCAACGTCGTCGACGTCGAGGGTGGCAAGGCCCTTGCCTACACGCTGATGGTCGACGCGGTCACCGGCGAGGTCCTGCATCGGGAGAACCAGGTCGAGCACGCCTATGCCACGGCCAGCGAGGGCACGACGCAGATGCAGGGGGCGATCACCGCCGAGGACTGCGGGCCCAGGCACGACTTCGACCTCACCGACGGCAGCACCAAGCAGATCGTGGTCGCCGCGACCGCGGTGAACCCCGCGAACGACCTCGTGATCAAGATCTTCGGCCCCGACGGGGAGGTCCTGACCAGCGGGGACCTCGGCACCAGCCCCGAGACCGCCACCTACACCGCGGACAAGATCCCGGCCGGCACCTACAGCGCGCAGGCCTGTCCCTTCGACGACCCGACGGTGCCGTTCGTCGCCCCCGGTGAGTATGTCGGCGTCATCACGACCTCCGACAGCGAGACCCCGTCGGTGAGCGCGCCGTACCCGCCGAGGTGGACGTACTTCGCGGCCAACCCGCAGCTGAACTACTCGACGACCCACGTCCCCGGCAACCGCGTGACCGGTTGCTGGGAGACACGGTTCCAGGGCGAGCGGGTCCCGGGCTGCGACCTGCCCCCAGGTGCCCTGCGCAACCTCGCCTCCCGAGCACCGTGGGACGTCGACCTGACCACTGGCCTGCCGACGATGACCACCTCCGGCAACAACGCGATGACCCGTGAGGCGTGGGCCTCCCCGCTCACTCCCGGCGGCGCGCAGGGCCCGCTGTCGCCGGAGCGGGACTACTCGCCGGCGTTCACCGACGCCTGGCAGAACAGCAAGTGCGACCCGGCCAACCTCGTCCCGGGCGGCAACGACATCGACGCCTCCGTGACGAACCTCTTCGTCGCGCACAACCGCATGCACGACCACGCGTACTTCCTCGGCTTCACCGAGGAGAACTACAACATGCAGGTGCGCAACCTCGGAGGGAACCCCGACCCGACCCGGGCGAACGACCCCGAGATCGGCGACGCACAGGCCGGTGCGCTCACCGGCGGCTCGCCGTCCTACCTGGGACGCGACAACGCCAACCAGATCACGCTGCAGGACGGCATCCCCGGTATCACCAACCAGTACCTCTTCCAGCCGATCGCCGCGGCGTTCTACTCCCCCTGCGCCGACGGCGGCCTCGACATGAGCATCATCGGCCACGAGTACACCCACGCCACGACCAACCGCATGGTCGGCGGCCCGGACGAGGGCCTCACCTCCGAGCAGGGCGGCGCCATGGGCGAGTCCTGGGGCGACCTCGTGGCGGCGGAGTACCTGATCTCCCACGGCTACTCGACCGGCTCGAACCCCTGGGCCGTCGGCCCTTATGCCACCGGGAACAAGTCAGCGGGCATCCGTGACTACCCGATCAACCGCAACCCCCTGCAGTACGGCGACTACGGGTTCGACAGCACCGGCCCGGAGGTCCATGCCGACGGCGAGATATGGAACGCCGTCCAGTACGACGTCCGCAAGGCACTCGTGAGGAAGTACGACAAGCGGTTCCCGTACCGCAACAAGCAGCTGCAGCGTCGCTGCGCCTCCGGCACCGAGACCAGCTCCCCGCTCCCGGCCCGCCGCTGCCCGGGGAACCGGCGCTGGCTGCAGCTGATGTTCGACAGCTTCCTGCTGCAGCAGGGCGCCACGAGCATGCTCGACGCCCGTGACGCCATGCTTGCCGCGGACAAGATGCGCTTCCGCGGCGCCAACCAGCGCGCCATGTGGACCGCTTTCGCAGCCAACGGCATGGGCGTGGACGCGATGACCCCGAACGCCGACTCCCACCAGCCGCGGCCTGGCTACCGGGTGCCCGGAGTCAGGTCGGCGACCGTCAGGCTGGAGGCCAAGGCGGGCGGCAGGAAGGTGCCCGGCAGGTTCCTCATCGGCCACTACGAGGCACGGGTGACCCCCGTGGCCGACACCCTCAAGGGCACCAAGCTTCGCAACGTCGTGAGGCTCGCCCCCGGCACCTACCCGCTGCTCTTCCAGGGCAAGGGCACGGGAATGCACCGAGGACGGCTCACCGTCAAGGCCGGCCAGCGGGTCACCAAGGTGATGAAGGTGAGCCGCAACCTCGCCTCCAAGCACTCCGGCGCCAAGGTGGTCGCCTCCAGCCCGGGCTCGGTCAACGCGACGAGCCTGATCGACGACACCGAGGCCACGAACTGGGCGGGCGTCAACGAGACCGACAGCGTCGACGCCAAGGGCAAGAGCCCGTACGTCGTCGTGGACCTCGCGGGCGGTCGCCGGGTCGTGCGCAAGGTCCACGTCAGCGCGATGTTGCGACCGGCCGGGGACGACGCCGACCCCGACTCGGGGAGCAGGTTCACCGCGTTGAGGAAGTTCGCGATCGAGGTGTGCACCAGCGGGTGCACGACCAGCAGGGCGAGGTGGAAGCGGATCTACACCAGCCCGGCGAACGCCTTCCCTGCCGTGCGCCCGCGACCGGTGGCTCCCAACCTGAACCTCCGGACCTTCGACGTACCCGACACCCGGGCGACGCACGTCAGGCTCGTGGCGCTGGAGAACCAGTGCACCGGCTTCGCCGGCTACGCAGGTGAGCAGGACAACGACCCGCTCAACGACACGGACTGCAAGGCCGCCTCGGACCGCGACCTCTCGGTCCGGGCGTCGGAGCTCCAGGTCTTCGGACGCGGCTGAGGGGGCACTCCTTCCGGAAGCGCCGCCCGGCCGTGCTGGTCTGCCGGGCGGCGTGCAACCGGGCACCGTACCCAGGTCTGGATCGATCCAACCCTTACTTGCAGAGGTGCTGTCAATCGGACAGATTGGGGGCATGGTTGGACGAATTCCCATCATGGACGTCGCCCCTGTCGTCGACCTCGGACGCTACCCCGCCAAGGCTGTGGTGGACGAGCCGTTCGAGGTCACCGCCCTGGTCTTCCGCGAGGGACACGACGCGCTCAGCGCCGACGTGGTCCTCACCGACCCCGCGGGCCAACGACGTCCGTGGGTCCGGATGACCAAGGATCCCGAGAAGCCCGACCTGTGGCGCGCGGAGGTCAGCGCGGACCGGGAGGGCGCCTGGACGTTCTCCGTCGAGGGGTGGTCCGACCCGATCGCCACCTGGCGACACAACGCGGAGATCAAGATCCCCGCGGAGATCGACGTCGAGCTGATGTTCGCGGAGGGGGTCCTGCTTCTCGAGCGCGTCCGCGACGGCCTGCCCGCCACGGCGTCGACCCGCACCGAGGACCGCCGCACCCTCGACGACGCGATCACCGCGATGAAGGACACCAGGCGACCGGCCGACGTCCGCTACGCCGCCGCGGTCTCCCGCGCCGTCGACGACATCCTCGCCCGGCACCCCCTCCGCGACCTGGTCACCGCCGAGGGCCCCTACAAGCTCTACGTCGACCGTCCCCGGGCCCTCTACGGGTCCTGGTACGAGTTCTTCCCGCGCAGCGAGGGCGCCCACGTCGACAAGAAGACCGGCAAGGTCGTCTCGGGCAGCTTCCGCACCGCCGCCAAGCGCCTCGACGCGGTCGCCGCGATGGGGTTCGACGTCGTCTACCTGCCGCCCATCCACCCGATCGGCAAGGTCAACCGCAAGGGCCCCAACAACACCCTCGTGACCGAGGAGGGCGACCCCGGCTCACCGTGGGCGATCGGCTCCGACGAGGGCGGTCACGACGCGGTCCACCCAGACCTCGGCACCCTCGAGGACTTCGACGACTTCGTCGCCCGCGCCAAGGAGCTCGACCTCGAGGTCGCTCTCGACCTCGCACTCCAGGCCGCCCCGGACCACCCCTGGGTCAAGAGCCACCCCGAGTGGTTCACCACCCGGGCGGACGGGTCGATCGCCTACGCCGAGAACCCGCCGAAGAAGTACCAGGACATCTACCCGGTCAACTTCGACAACGACCCCGAGGGGATCTACAACGAGGTGCTCCGGGTCGTGCGGCACTGGATGAGCCACGGCGTCCGCATCTTCCGCGTGGACAACCCGCACACGAAGCCGGTGGAGTTCTGGGACTGGCTGCTCAGCGAGGTCCAGAAGACCGACCCGGACGTCATCTTCCTGTCCGAGGCGTTCACCAAGCCCGCCATGATGCGCACGCTCGCCACCGTCGGCTTCCACCAGTCCTACACGTACTTCACCTGGCGCAACGCCAAGTGGGAGCTCGAGGAGTACCTCACCGAGCTCTCCCACGAGAGCAGCCACGTGATGCGGCCGAACCTGTTCGTCAACACGCCCGACATCCTCCACGCCTACCTGCAGTACGGCGGCCCGGCCGCGTTCAAGATCCGCGCGACCATCGCGGCGACCGCCTCTCCCACGTGGGGTGTCTACGCGGGCTTCGAGCTCTTCGAGCACGTCGCGGTGAAGCCGGGCAGCGAGGAGTACCTCGACTCGGAGAAGTACCAGATCCGGATCCGTGACTGGGAGGGTGCCGAGCGCGGCGGAAGGACGCTCGCGCCCTACATCACGCGGCTCAACGAGATCCGGCGCCGGCACCCCGCCCTCCAGCTGCTGCGCAACCTGACCGTCCACCACAGCGACGACGAGTCGATCCTGGTCTTCAGCAAGGTCGCGAAGGGCCCCTCGGACGGTCGGCACGAGGACGACCTCGTGCTCGTGGTCGTGAACGTCGACCCGCACGCCACCCGCGAGACGACCGTGCATTTGAACATGCCGGCGTTGGGTATGGATTGGAACGACCGCTTCACGGTCCACGACGAGCTCACCGGCGACTCGTGGACGTGGGGTGAGCACAGCTACGTCCGGCTCGACCCGCACGACCAGCCCGCCCACGTCTTCACCGTTCGGAGGCCCGCCCTGTGACCCAGTCTGTGACAACCTCGGGGGCCGAGCCCCACCAGATGCCCGAGACGGCGGAAGGGCTCCCGGCACACGAGCCGGACTGGTTCAAGAAGGCGGTCTTCTACGAGGTCCTGGTCCGTTCGTTCAAGGACTCCAACGGCGACGGCGTCGGTGACTTCAAGGGACTCACCGAGAAGCTGGACTACCTCGAGTGGCTGGGCGTCGACTGCCTGTGGGTGCCGCCGTTCTTCACCTCGCCGCTGCGCGACGGCGGGTACGACGTTGCCGACTACACCGACATCCTCCCCGAGTGCGGCACCGTCGACGACTTCCACGAGTTCCTCGACGCGGCGCACGAGCGTGGCATCCGGGTGATCATCGACTTCGTCATGAACCACACCTCGGACCAGCACCCGTGGTTCCAGGCCAGCCGCAACGACCCGGACGGCCCCTACGGCGACTTCTACGTCTGGTCCGACAGCGACGAGCTGTACGAGGAAGCACGGATCATCTTCGTCGACACCGAGCCGTCGAACTGGACCTGGGACCCGGTCCGCCAGCAGTACTTCTGGCACCGCTTCTACTCCCACCAGCCGGACCTGAACTTCGACAACCCCAAGGTCCACGACGCCATGCTCGATGCCCTGAAGTTCTGGCTCGACATGGGCATCGACGGCTTCCGCCTCGACGCGGTGCCCTACCTCTACGAGCGGCCGGGCACCAACGGCGAGAACCTCAAGGAGACCCACGAGTTCCTCAAGAAGGTGCGCACCTACGTCGACGAGCACTACCCCGACCGGATCCTGCTCGCGGAGGCGAACCAGTGGCCGGCCGACGTCGTCGACTACTTCGGCGACTTCGCCAAGGGCGGCGACGAGTGCCACATGTGCTTCCACTTCCCGGTCATGCCGCGCATCTTCATGGCGGTCCGGCGTGAGTCGCGCTTCCCGATCTCGGAGATCCTGGAGCAGACCCCGAAGATCCCCTCGAACTGCCAGTGGGGCATCTTCCTGCGCAACCACGACGAGCTGACCCTCGAGATGGTCACCGACGAGGACCGCGACTACATGTGGGGCGAGTACGCCAAGGACCCCCGCATGAAGGCCAACATCGGCATCCGCCGGCGGCTCGCCCCCCTGCTCGACAACGACGTCAACCAGATGGAGCTCTTCACCGCGCTCCTGCTCTCGCTGCCGGGCTCCCCGGTGCTGTACTACGGCGACGAGATCGGCATGGGTGACAACATCTGGCTCGGTGACCGCGACGGGGTCCGCACACCCATGCAGTGGACCCCCGACCGCAACGCCGGGTTCTCGGTGGCCACCCCCGGCAAGCTGCACCTCCCGGTGATCCAGGACCCGGTCTTCGGCTACCAGCGCGTGAACGTCGAGGCGGAGCTGGAGAACGCCTCCTCGCTGCTGCACTGGACCCGCCGGATGATCCATGCCCGCAAGAAGCACGAGGCCTTCGGGCTCGGCGACATGACCGACCTCGGCGGCTCCAACCCCAGCGTGCTCAGCTACGTCCGGGAGCACGTCGCGCCCGACGGCACCGTCGACTCCGTGCTGTGCGTCAACAACCTCTCCCGCTTCCCGCAGCCGGTCGAGCTCGACCTGCGCCGCTGGGAGGGGATCGAGCCCATCGAGCTCCTCGGCGGCGTCCGCTTCCCGAAGATCGGCGAGCTGCCCTACCTCCTGACGCTCGGCGCCTACGGCTTCTACTGGTTCCGGCTGCCGCGTCCCACCCCCGCCGAGGAGGCGATCGAGTCGTGAGCACCGCAGCCGACGAGCACGTCCTCCACGACCTCGGGGCCTACATCTCCGAGGCACGATGGTTCGGGGGCAAGGGCCGGGCGATGCGCGTGTCCGGCGTACGCCGTCTCGGCTGGCTCGCTCCGGAGCCGGACCCCGGCGCCCCGCACGTCCGCATCGAGCTGGCCAAGGTCCAGTACGACGACGGCGACACCGAGTTCTACCAGGTGCCCCTCGCCTACTACCCGGAGGTCCAGGAGCGGCTCGCCCACGCGCTCGTCGGCGTCTGGCACGACGAGGAGCTCGGCGAGGTGCACGCCTACGACGCGATGCATGACCGCGCCGCCACGTCGCAGTGGCTGGCCGCCTTCGCCCGCCGGGAGCACACGGAGGAGATGTGGTTCCACCGGCTCGAGGGCCATGAGCTCGACCTGGATGCCCAGGGCTCCCTCTTCTCGGGCGAGCAGAGCAACTCCTCGGTCCGTTTCGGCGAGGACAGCCTGATGAAGCTGTTCCGGAAGATCACCCCGGGGCGCAACCCCGACGTAGAGATCCACGACGCGCTCACCCGCGCGGAGAGCGACCACGTCGCCGCCCTCTACGGCTGGCTCGAGGCTCCGGCCCACGGCAGCGACGAGCCGATGCAGCTCGCGATGCTCCAGCAGCTGCTGCGCACCGCCAGCGACGGCTGGGACCTCGCGCTCGCGAGCGTGCGCGACCTCTTCGCCGAGGGCGACCTCCACGCGGACGAGGTCGGGGGCGACTTCGCCGCAGAGTCCCACCGGCTCGGGGTCGCCACCGCGGAGGTCCACGACACCCTCGCGCACGAGTTCCCGGTCGAGACCTGGGGCCGTGACGAGCTGGCCGAGCTGTCCGCCGCCATGCGCCGCCGCCTCGACGCAGCCGTCGCGGTCGTGGGCGGTCTCGAGCCCCACCGCGAGGCGCTCGAGGCGACCTTCGCCGCGGTCGCGTCCATCGACGAGCCCGTGCCGATCCAACGCATACACGGCGACTACCACCTCGGCCAGACGCTCCGCACCGTCCGCGGCTGGAAGATCGTGGACTTCGAGGGCGAGCCGGCCAAGCCCCTCGCGGAGCGGGTGCGCCCCGACTCACGCTGGCGCGACGTCGCAGGCATGCTGCGCTCGTTCGACTATGCGGCGCACGCCGTCGAGGCCGACGTCGAGGACCGCGGCCCGCAGATCGCCTACCGCGCGCTCGAGTGGGCCGAGCGCAACCGTTCTGCCTTCCTGGTGGGTTACCTGGAGGCGAGCGAGGGTACGTCGGAGACGAACGACGCAGCGATGACCCCTGCGCAGCAGGCGTTGCTGCGGGCCTACGAGGTCGACAAGGCCGTCTACGAGACGGTGTACGAGACCCGCAACAGGCCGAGCTGGCTGTCGATCCCGCTCTCGGCGATCGCCCGGCTGACCAGCACCCCGGAGTCCAGCGACAAGCCGCAGGAGGCGAGCGAGTAGATGAGCACAGCCACGGCCCTCCCCCTCGACCAGCACGTGCTCGAGCAGATCGTGAAGGGCGAGCACGGTGACCCGCACTCCGTCCTCGGTGCGCACGTGCACGCGGGCGCGGTCACCGTGCGCGTGCTGCGTCCGCTCGCGGACTCCGTCACCGTGGTGTACGACGGCGGCTCGGTGCGTCTCGAGCACGAGCACGGCGGGATCTGGCGCGGCGTGCTCGACGTGCCCGAGGTCCCCGACTACCGCCTCGACGTGGCCTACGCCGGCGGGGAGCCGCATCGCGTCGACGACGCCTACCGCTACCTCCCCACGCTCGGCGAGATGGACATCCACCTGATCAACGAGGGCCGTCACGAGGAGCTGTGGCAGGTGCTCGGCGCCCACGTGCGGCGCTACGACAGCCCGGGCGGCCCGATCACCGGCACCTCGTTCGCGGTCTGGGCTCCCCACGCCCGCGGGGTACGCGTGAAGGGCGACTTCAACGACTGGGACGGCCGCGAGCACCCGATGCGCCAGATGGGCACCTCCGGCATCTGGGAGCTGTTCGTCCCCGACGTCGGCTCGGGCACGAGGTACAAGTTCCTGGTCCTCGGCGCCGACAGCCAGTGGCGGGAGAAGGCCGACCCGATGGCCTTCCACACGGAGATCCCGCCGTTGACGTCCTCGGTGGTCTACGACTCCGGCTACACCTGGGGCGACGACGAGTGGATGACCCGCCGGGCCCAGGTGACCGACGTCCACCACAAGCCGATGTCGGTCTACGAGATGCACCTCGGTTCGTGGCGCAAGCGCAACGGGGAGACCCCGCTCAGCTACTCCGAGCTCGCCGACGACCTCGTCCCCTACCTCCAGGACCTCGGCTTCACCCACGTCGAGCTCCTCCCCGTGATGGAGCACCCGTTCGGCGGCTCCTGGGGCTACCAGGTGACGTCGTACTACGCGCCGACGGCGCGCTTCGGCGACCCCGACGGCTTCCGCTACCTCGTCGACCGCCTGCACCGGGCCGGCATCGGCGTGATCGTGGACTGGGTCCCCGCGCACTTCCCGAAGGACGAGTTCGCCCTGGCCCGCTTCGACGGGACCCCGCTCTACGAGGACCCGAACCCCACCCGCGGCGAGCACCCCGACTGGGGCACCTACGTCTTCAACTTCGGCCGCAAGGAGGTCCGCAACTTCCTGGTGGCCAACGCGCTCTACTGGCTCGAGGAGTTCCACATCGACGGTCTGCGCGTCGACGCGGTCGCCTCGATGCTCTACCTCGACTACTCCCGCGAGGACGGCCAGTGGACACCCAACGTCTACGGCGGCCGGGAGAACCTCGAGGCGGTGCAGTTCCTCCAGGAGATGAACGCCACCTGCTACCGGCGGGTCCCCGGCGCGATGACCATCGCCGAGGAGTCCACCTCCTGGCCGGGCGTGACCCGCGCGACGCACCTCGGCGGGCTCGGGTTCGGCTTCAAGTGGAACATGGGCTGGATGCACGACAGCCTCGGCTACATCCAGAACGACCCGGTCCACCGGCAGTACCACCACCACCAGATGACCTTCTCGATGGTCTACGCCTACTCCGAGAACTACATCCTGCCGATCAGCCACGACGAGGTGGTGCACGGCAAGGGTTCGCTGCTGCGCAAGATGCCGGGCGACCGGTGGCGCCAGCTGGCGAACCTGCGCGCCTACCTGGCCTTCATGTGGGCCCATCCCGGCAAGCAGCTGCTGTTCATGGGCTCGGAGTTCGCGCAGGAGTCCGAGTGGGCCGAGAGCCGTGAGCTGGACTGGTGGCTGCTCGACCACGTCGAGCACCGCGGAGTGCAGGGGCTCGTCCGCGACATGAACCGCATCTACGCCGACACCCCCGCGCTGTGGTCTCTCGACCAGGACGAGTCCGGCTTCGCCTGGATCGACGCCAACGACGCGAGCAACAACGTCTTCAGCTTCCTGCGCCGCGGCTCCGACGGGTCGCAGCTGGCCTGCATCGTCAACTTCGCCGCCGTCCCGCACCACGACTACCGGGTCGGGCTTCCCGCGGCGGGCCGATGGGCCGAGCTCCTCAACACCGACGCGGACGCCTACTCAGGCTCCGGCGTCGGCAACATGGGTGGAGTCGTCGCCGAGGACTCCGAGTGGCATGGCCAGCCGGCCTCGGCGACCCTCAGCGTGCCGCCCCTCGGAGCCCTCTGGCTAAGGTTCGAAGGTGAGCAGTGACCTGACCGACGGCACGGTCATCCTCGAGCCCCGTGACGGGGAGAAGGGCGCCCAGCGGGGCGTGCACCTCTTCGACGTCGTGCACGAGGGCAAGGAGGTCGGGGCGGTCTGCGTCACCGTCGGCGCGGACGAGATCGGCCGTCTCACCTGGGAGCTCTCCCCCGGCTTCACCGGACGCGGCCTGGCCACCCGCGCGGTCAATCTGCTGGTCGACTGGTCCTTCCGCGGCCTCAGGCTCGCGCGCGTCGAGGCGTACGTCGACTCCGACAACGAGCGCGCGATGCGCGTGGCGACCAGGTCCGGGCTGCGACGGGAGGGGGTCGTGCGAGGCCACGGCGTGCTCGAGGAAGGCCGTGCCGACCGGGTCCTCTTCGCCCGCCTCGCCACCGACCCGCCGATCACCGAGCCCGGCGGCTTCCGGGAGCTGCTCAACTCGTTCCTACCGCGCAAGCGGGCCATCGCCCAGATGCTGGTGCGCGACCCCGACGAGCGGGTGCTGCTGTGCCGTCTGACCTACAAGGAGGACTGGGACCTCCCCGGCGGTGTCGTGGAGGTCCACGAGTCACCTCAGCTGGCCGTGAGCCGTGAGGTGGCCGAGGAGCTCTCCCTCGACATCAGCACGGAGACGCTGCTGCTGACCGACTGGCTGCCGTCGTGGAGCGGCTGGGACGACGCCCTGTGCCTGGTCTTCGACGGCGGCGTCCACGACGCCTCGATCCTCGAGCAGGTGGTCCTCCAGCCCCGCGAGATCCGTACGGCGGAGTTCTGCACCATCGAGCAGGTGCGCGAGCGCTGCGCCGACTTCACGGCGCGGCGGGTCGAGTCCGCCCTCGCCAACGCACGAGGGGACGGGCCGTCTTACACGGAGTCAGGCCGCGCCTTCTGACGTCGTCGGCGCCACCGGCGTGACCCGGCGGACGACAACTCGTTCTAGTTCTCATGACCTGGTCCCGCCGGCGCAGTCCTGCCCTCACCGCACTCGTGGCCCTCGGCCTCGCGGCTCCGCTCGCCGTCCTCCCCTCCGCCGCACCGGCGCAGGCGCGTGAGGACCGGGCCGGGCTGAAGATCCGGGTCGTGTCCAACCGGGCCGATCTGGTCTCGGCCGGGGAGGCGCTGGTGACCGTCAGGCTCCCCCGGGGCACCCGGCCCCGGTCGGTGCGCATGCGGCTCAACGGCCGCGACGTCACGAGGACGTTCGCCCTCCGGCGCAACGGTCGCTACGAGGGGCTGCTCCGGGGCCTCCGGGTCGGCCGGAACCTGCTCGCCGCGAGCGCTCCCGGGCGCACCGGGGACCGGGTGGTGATCACGAACCACCCCAACGGTGGCCCGGTCTTCAGCGGTCCGCAGGTCCAGCCGTGGGTGTGCCAGGAGACGGCGAGGGACGCGCAGTGCAACCAGCCGCCTCGCTACGAGCTGATGTACCGCTCGTCGGTGACCGGGCAGTTCCAGTCCTACGACCCGAAGAACCCACCGGCGGACCTCGCGGAGACCACCACCGACCAGGGGCACCGGGTGCCCTTCGTCATCAGGGTCGAGACCGGGTACCAGAACCGCGACCAGTACAAGATCGCCACCCTCTACCGTCCCGGCAGGCGCTGGACGGCCTGGGCGCCGCAGAAGCAGTGGAACCACAAGGTACTGGTCACCCACGGGCAGAGCTGCGGCATCGACCGGCAGAGCGGTGAAGCCCCGAGCGTCACCAGCGACCTGACCGGCGGAGGTGCTCCGCTCGAGGCGCTGAGCAGGGGGTACGTCGTGATGTCGACCGCCCTCAACAACGCGGGGCACAACTGCAACCTGGTCACGCAGGCCGAGTCGATGGTCATGGCCAAGGAGCGCATCGTCGAGCGGTACGGCCGGATCCGGTTCACGATCGGCACGGGCTGCTCCGGTGGCTCGCTCACCCAGCAGCAGGTCGCGAACGCCTACCCGGGGATCTACCAGGGCATCCTCCCGCAGTGCAGCTTCCCCGACGCATGGTCCACCGGCCAGCAGCTCGTCGACTACCACCTGCTGCGGGCCTATCTGGAGGCGCCGGGTCGGTGGGCGCCCGGCGTGGTGTGGGAGCCGCAGTCGATCGCCGCGGTCGAGGGCCACCCCAACCACGTCAACTCGATCATCCTCGACTCGCTGTACTGGACCTCCCTTGCCGACCCCGACAGCGGCTGCGCAGGAGTCAGCGACGAACAGCTCTACGACGCGGAGACCAACCCGGACGGTGTCCGCTGCACGCTCCACGACTACACGGTCAACGTGGTCGGGCCTCGCCGTCCGGCCGACTGGGGCCCGCAGGAGAAGCAGGTCGGGCACGGCTTCGGCGGACTGCCCGTGGACAACGTCGGCGTGCAGTACGGCCTCCAGGCGCTCCAGCAGGGACGGATCACACCGGCACAGTTCGTCGACCTCAACTCGAAGGTCGGCGGCAGCGACATCGACCTCAACCCGCGCCCCGAACGCTTCGAGGCCAACCAGCCGGCACTGCGCAACTCCTACCTCAGCGGCGGCGTGAACTCCGCGAACAACCTCGACCGGGTCGCGATCATCGACCTCCGGGGACCGGACCCGGGAGCCTTCCACGACGCCTACCGGTCCTTCGCGGTCCGCGCCCGGCTCGAGCGCGAGCACGGCCACTACCGCAACCACGTGCTCTGGTACGGCGCGGTGCCTCTGGTCGGTGACACCTCCTACACCCGCGACGGCCTCGTGGCCATGGACCGCTGGCTGAGCGCCGTCGAGAGGGACCGCCGAAAGCTCCCCCTCGCGCGCAAGATCGTCCTCAACCGTCCCGGGGACCTGCAGGACCGTTGCACCCAGCTGCCCGGCGCCGAGCGGGTGGACGTTCCCGGGGTCGGCGTCGTGTGCGAGCTCCCCGACGTCCAGACCCGGTACGGCACGCCGAGGACCGTCGCCGGCGAGGGCATCGAGACCGACGTGCAGAAGTGCACGCTGAAGCCGCTGCGGCGCACCGACTACTACCCCGTCGAGTTCACCGACGCCCAGTGGGCGCAGCTGCGGCAGGCGTTCCCCGGGGGTGTCTGCGACTGGGAGGAGCGCGGTATCGACCAGGTCGGTGCCCGGGCCTGGCAGACCTACCAGCTGCCGGACGGCTCGGTGGTGTACGGCGGCCGCCGGCTCGGCCGGGCACCCGGGCGCTCGAGCGACGGGTGGACCAGCCGGTCCTTCTCCGTCTGGCGGAGCGGGCGGTGACTCAGAAGAGCGCCGAGGCCAGCGCCTGACGGGCCTTGAGCACGCGGGCGTCCTCGTTGCCGACCGCGGCGAAAAGGCCGATCAGGTGCCCGCGAGCCTTCTCGCGGTCCTCCCCCGAGGTACGCCGGACGAGGTCGATCAGCCGGGCGAACGCGTCCTCGACGTGGCCACCGAGCAGGTCGAGGTCGGCGACGAGCGTCTGGGCCTCGACGTCGTCGGGTCGCTCCGCCCCCGCCGTACGCACCTCCTGCGCCGCGCCGGCGTCCAGGTGAGCGGTCCGCTGGAGCACCTTCGCCATCGCCAGTCCACCGGCGGCCTCGGCGTCGGCGGGGTTGGCGTCGACGAGCTTCTGGTACTCCGCGACGGCCCCGTCGACGTCGCCCGCCGCCAGAGCGTCCTGCGCGGGTACGTAGCGGGGGTCCACCTCGGGCTCGTCGTCTTCGTCCTCGGTCGCGCCCCCACGCGGTGGAACCCGCCCGGTCATGCCCTGCGCGGCGGCGGCCTGGAGGACCTGGTTCATCAGGTTCCTCAGCTCTTCCAGCGGCGGGGCGTCCTGGAGCAGCGGCGCGAGCTGGCCGCCCATGGCGAGGGCGACGAGGGGCACCGAGGGGATCTGCAGCGCCTGGGCGAGGCTCGGGCTGGTGTCCACGTTCACCCGGCCCAGGAGGAACCGGCCCTCGAACTCTCCGGCGAGCGTGTCGAGGTCGTCGGCGAGGGTCACGCTGGCCGGGCTCTGGCCCGAGTAGAAGACCAGCACCACCGGGGCGTTGCCCGCGCTCTGGATCTCGGTCTGGAGGTTCTGCTCGTTCAGCTCGACGGTGTACGAACCGGTTCCGGCTGCCGCGGCACCGGCACCGGCACCACCGGACGGCCCGGCGGTGGAGCCGGCCGCGGGTGTGGCGGAACGCTTCAGGGCGGACAGGTCGACGGCGCCGGGGCGCGAGAACGAAGGCGTGCTCATGGGTCCTATCTTTCCCGATCGCCCCACGAACCCTCCATGGGGGAGGCGACACATGACCTTCGTCCCTGGCACCCGCTGCCAGGAGCATCGGAGGCTCGTCTCATGGAGACACGTCGTGGAACCGGATCGCGGACCCGTGACCGGGGGCACCGCACCCGTGCGCTGCTCGTCTGCGTCTCGGTGTCGCACGGGAACACTGCAGCGGTGGCACGCGCCATGGGCCAGGCCCTCGACGCCGAGGTCCGCGAGCCCGAGCATGTGGACCCCACCACGCTGACCGACTACGACGTGGTCGGGTTCGGGTCGGGCATCTACGGCGGGACGCACCACCCGCGGCTACGCCACTACATCGAGCAGCTACCGCCGGTCACGGGCACACGCGCCTTCGTGTTCACCACGGCCGGCGCCGGCCGGTCGCAGTCGCGGCCGTGGCAGCCCTCCCTGGAGGCGATGCTGCGTGAGAAGGGGTACGACGTGGTCGGCTCCTTCGTCTGCCGGGGCTACGACACGTGGCTTCCCCTGGGTCTGCTCGGCGGGATCAACAAGGCGCACCCCGATGCCCTCGACCTGACCCGGGCCTTCGAGTTCGCCGAGCGCATCGCCGCACAGGTCCCGAGCAGCTGAGGCCGTCGCCCACCGGCCCCCTGCCGCGGCGCCCGGGATGTCCGACCTCTCTGCAATCGTGTGGCCATGAGCCTGAGCGACGCCACATGGCTGGATGAGGAGTTCGTCGACCTCGACTGGTACGCCCGTGACCTGTCGGGCGAGACGTACCGGGGCTGCACGTTCCGGGATGTCGACCTCACCGACTCGGTCAGCAGCGGCGCCACCTTCGAGTCCTGCGTGTTCACCAACTGCCGGTTCAACGCGTCGACGCACACCAGCTCGGCCTTCGTGGCCTGCGACTTCCGGAGGACCTCCTTCTTCGGCGCGACCTTCGACGGCTGCAAGCTGACCGGAAGCACGTTCGTGGACTGCACGCTGCGCCCGATCACCGTCCGCGGAGGGCATTGGCGGTCGGTCCTCATGCGCGGCGCCAACCTGAGCAAGCTCGACCTGGACGGCCTCTCGCTGCAGGAGGCCGACCTGTCCGAGGCCGACCTCTGCGGCGCCTCCCTTCGTCGGGCCGACCTCACGGGGGCCAGCCTTCGGAACGCCAGGCTTCGCGAGACGGACCTTCGTGGCGCGACGCTCGACGGCGTCGACCTCGGCACGGCCGAGCTGCACGGCACGAGGGTCGACCTCGACGGAGCGATCGTCCTGGCCGAGACCCTGGGCGCCGTCGTCGAGCCCTGATGACGAGGCGCCCAGCCGGACCTAGGCGAGGCTGAGGGCGTGGGCCTCCTCCCACAGCTCCTCGCGCACGTCGGGGTGCGCGGCCTGCTCGATGAGGTTGCGCGCCTGGGACTTCTGGTCGTGACCGAAGACCCCGGCCGCGCCTTGCTCGGTCACCACCGCGGTCATCTGGAAGGACGTCACCGGCTCGTCGACCAGAGGGACGATCGTGGACCGGTCGGCCTTCGGGTGCCAGGACCTGAGCGCGATCAGCGCCTGCCCGCCCGTGCTGTGCAGGGCACCGACGATGAAGTCGGTCTGACCGCCGAAGCCGGAGTAGATCTTCGCCCCGATCCGCGAGGCGTTCGCCTGTCCGAACAGGTCGACCTGGAGCGCCGTGTTGACGCTCGTCATCGCCACGTTGGCGGCGATGGAGGCCGGGTTGTTGGTCGTCTCGGTCCGCGCCATCTGCACCCTGGGGTTCCCGTCGACCCACGCGTACAGCTCGGGAGAGCCGAACAGGAAGGACGTGGTGATCGGGCGGTCGAGGTCGAGGGCGCCCGCCCGCTCGAGCTCGAGGACGCTGTCGCTGAACATCTCGGTCCACACGCGCAGCCCGCGCCTGTCGCGGAGGCCGGCCAGCGTGGCGTCGGGCACCGCACCGATGCCCGCCTGGAGCGTCGCGCCGTCGTGCACGCGCCCTGCGACGATCTCGCCGATGCGCGCAGAGGCTGCGTCGACGGGGATCGTCGGCGGGGAGGCGAGGGGGAGGTCGGCCTCGACGAGCAGGTCGACGTCGTCGAGGCTCACGACCGCGTCTCCGTGGGTATAGGGCATGAAGCGGTTCGCCTGGGCGAGCACGACCCCACCCCTCCGGCGTACCGCCTCGATCGCAGCCGGAAGCACGTTGACCTCGGTGCCGAGCGACACGGACCCGTCGCGCGGCACGGAGGTGTGCAGGAGTACGACGTCGGGTGGGTTGCGGCTCTCGAAAAGGGTCGGGACGAGCGAGAGTCGCGACGGGATGTAGTGCAGCCGCGGGCTCGAGCGCATGCCCACACCCACGAAGCAGGTCTCGAGGTCGACGCCCTCCCGGTCCGGAACGCCGGGCTGGGCGTTCAACATCCACAGCCGGTACGTCGGAAGCAGCCGGTCGACCTCGCCGAGCAGGTGCCATGGGGTCGCGAAGTTGCCGGCCGCCACCACCCGTGGCTGCTCAGGAAGACCGGACAGGGCTCGACGAAGGCTCTCCATGCCCTGGCATGCTTCCAGACCGGGGGGTCGAATCAGCTCAACGGCTCGAGCCTGTAGTGGAGTCGGACCGCTCTGGCGCCGAACATCCGCAGCTCGTGGTCGGTGCGCAGGACACCCTCCTGGTCGACGTACACACGGAACGTCTCGTGGATCGGCGCCCGCGCCGCGTGCACCCGGCCGCCCGGGCTGCCGGGGTCGCGCACCACGACGTACGCACCCTCGGCGCCGAAGAGCCCGCGCGGTGAGCTGAGCTCCAGGGAGCCGTCGGGCAGAGCTCTCGGCCTCAGGAAAACCTGGACGTTGCCCTCCTCGAGGGGAAACGTCACGTGCACGCTCGGCTGGTCCGAGCCCGGGAGCGTGCGTGTCCCGTAGCAGCCGGAGTAGACGTACTCCCCCGTCGACCGCAGCGTACGGATCCAGCCTGCGGCACGCTGCTCACCACGGGCGTCGAGGATGCTGACGACCCTGCTGTCCATGCCGTGCGCGACGTCGAGCGGCCGGGTCGGGAGAGCGAGCTGTTGCACGCGACGACCGAAGACCCGGGAGACGAGCTCACCGCCGGGCTGGAACAGGAGCGACCACTGGGTCCAGACCTCCATGCGCCACATCGACGTGTGCTCGTAGAACGCGCGGACCTCGGCGCGGAGGTCGGCCGCGCGGAAGGTCGCCCCGTCGAGACGCGACATGTCGTCGAGCAGACCGGCCCCGTCGAGGTTCTCCACGACCGTGCCGTCGAAGGAGCGAGCGGCATCCGCCAACCAGCCGTCCCCGACCCGCGGACCGGAGTGCATGGGGGCGTCGAGCCAGGCGTGGCGCCCGTGCAGGTCGACCGGGCGGCCCGTGGCACGCCAGTACAGGCGCGTGACGCGGTCCAGCCTCGGCATCAGGCTGCTCATGAGGTACCTCTCGGCGGGGAGGCTCAGAACCGCGCGGGCTCGCGGTACTCCCCCCACTCCTCACGGAGCACGTCGCAGATCTCGCCGAGCGTGGCCTCCACCCGGCACGCCTCGAGCATCGCCGGGATCATGTTCTGGTCGGTGCGAGCGACCTCGACGAGGTGCTTCAGGGCCGCGTCGACCGCGGCGTGGTCACGGCGGCCCTTGCGCTGGCCGAGCTCACGCACCTGCTCCACCTCGACCTCGTGGGAGACCCTGAGGATCTCGAGGTCATGGGTCACCGACTCCTCGTGACAGTTCACGCCGACGATCTTCTTGTCGCCCTTCTCCAGGGCCGTCTGGTACTGGAAGGCAGCGTCGGCGATCTCGGACATGAACCAGCCCTCCTCGATGCCTCGGAGGATGCCCTTGGTGACCGGCCAGTTGCCGCTCTTGGGGTCGCCGGTGCTGGCACGAATGGTCTCGGCGAGCGCCTCGGTGTCCCTGCTCGTGTGCGTGGATCCCCCCATCGCCAGGATCTTGTCGAAGATCGTCTCGGCCTCGGCCTCGAGCTTGTCGGTCAGCGCCTCGACGTACCAGGAGCCGCCGAGCGGGTCGGCGACGTTGACCACTCCGGTCTCCTCCATGATCACCTGCTGCGTGCGCAGCGCGATCTCGGCGGCCTGCTCGCTCGGCAGGGCCAGCGTCTCGTCGAGGGCGTTGGTGTGCAGGGAGTTCGTGCCGCCCAGCACCGCGGCCAGTGCCTCGATGCCCGTGCGTACGACGTTGTTGTAGGGCTGCTGCGCGGTGAGCGAGACCCCGGCCGTCTGGGTGTGGAAGCGCAGCCACTGCGCCTTCTCGGTCTTCGCGCCGTAGACGTCGCGGAGCCACTTCGCCCAGATGCGCCGGGCCGCGCGGAACTTGGCGATCTCCTCGAAGAAGTCCACGTGGCTGTCGAAGAAGAACGACAGCCCTGGCGCGAAGACGTCGACGTCGAGGCCCCGGGAGAGGCCGAGCTCGACGTAACCGAACCCGTCGGCGAGCGTGTAGGCGAGCTCCTGCGCAGCCGTCGAGCCGGCCTCGCGGATGTGGTAGCCGGAGACGGAGAGCGGCTTGTAGTCGGGGATCTTCTCGGCGCAGTACTCCATCAGGTCGCCGATGAGCCGCAGGTGCGGCTCGGGAGCGAACAGCCACTCCTTCTGGGCGATGTACTCCTTGAAGATGTCGGTCTGGAGCGTGCCGTTCAGGACGCCGGTGTCCACACCCTGCCGCTCTGCGGCCACGAGGTACATGCAGAAGATCGGCACGGCCGGGCCGGAGATCGTCATCGACGTGGTGACGTCACCGAGCGGGATCTGGTCGAAGAGGATGTCCATGTCGGCGGCGGTGTCGATCGCGACGCCGCAGTGGCCGACCTCACCGAGGCTCTTCGGGTCGTCGGAGTCGCGTCCCATGAGCGTCGGCATGTCGAAGGCCACCGAGAGACCGCCGCCGCCGCGACCCAGGATCATCTTGTAGCGCTCGTTGGTCTGCTCGGCGTTGCCGAAGCCTGCGAACTGCCGGATGGTCCAGGTGCGTCCGCGGTAGCCGGTCGGGTAGAGCCCGCGCGTGAACGGGAACTCCCCGGGCCAGCCGATGTCCTCGAAGTTCGGGTAGGCCTCCTCGGCCGCCTGGTCGGCGGGCCCGTAGGCAGGGTCGACCACCATGCCGGACAGCGTGGTGAAGTCGGCCTCCCGGACCCGGGACCTCTCGTAGCGCGCCTGCCAGCGCTGGCGGGCGGACTCGACTCCCGAGGTGGGGGTGGGCGAGGTCGACGGCGTGTCCTGGGTCATACCCAAAATAGTAGGACGTCCAACTAACCCTGTCGACCCGGCTACCAATTACCAGGGGATGCAGGAGATCTGTACGTTCCCATGGTGATCTTGCCGTGGGAGGCAACAGTTTCCCTGCATACCCTGGTGATCTGTCAGCAGCTCAGAAGTCCCCCGCCGCCTGCCTGACCGGTCGGAGCACGGTGGAGATCTGCCGCAGCTGGTCCTGGCCCAGTGCGCCGAGCGCGAAGTCGGCCGCCACGAGGTCGGCGGTCGCCGCCTCGACCACGGCGCGACCCGCGTCGGTGATCTCGGCGAGCACGGCGCGACCGTCCTCCGGATGCCTGCGGCGTACGACGAGGCCTGCCGACTCGAGCCGGTCGATGATGGAGGTGATCGACGTGGGGTGCACCTGGAGACGCTCTCCCATCTTGCCCAGGGGCAAGGAGCCCGCCCGGGAGAACGTCAGCAGCACCAGCGCCTCGTAGCGGGCGAACGTCAGGCCGTGGGGCCGGAGGATCTCGTCGAGCTGGGCAAGCACGAGCTGCTGGACCCGCATCAGCGAGGTCACCGCGTGCATCTGGTCGACCGCACCCCAACGCAGCCCCCACTGACGGGCCGCCTCGTCGATCGGGTCGAAGTCGAGCTTCTTCGCGGTCCTCCCCTGCTTCGCCATGAGGCCAGACCCTAGTGGACGCTAGTGCACACGCGGGCCACGAAGACCGGCGCGCGCGATGACCCGCTGGATGGTGAGGTCTCGCTGGTCGGGGCGTCCGACGTACTTGATGTCGCGCAGCCCCTGCTCCTGGGCCGCGCTCTCGAAGACGAAGTGGCCGTAGCCGAGAATCCGGCCGGTCATCGGCTTGTCGACGGTGATGTCGAGGATTCGTCCCAGGGGCATGGTCGCCATCCGCTGGGCGAGCACCCCCCGCACCCGGAACACCCTCATGCTGGTGATCACGAACCTGTCCATGTGGGAGGTCAGCGCCCGCCATCCCGCATGGAGCGCGAGAGCGATCGCCACCAGCCACGGCAGCCAGGCGATGTCGACACGGGTGAACAGCCCGACCACCACGAGGCCGAGCGCGACCAGGCCCTCGAGGAAGGGCTTGATGTAGACCACCCAGTGCTTGTGGACCTCGTCGACGATGACTTCGCCCTCGTCGCGGAGCAGGTGACGGCCGATCCTCGGATCGGTGAAGGTCCTCCGCAGCCAGCCAGCCACGACCCCGCCTAGCGGAGCAACGCGTTGAGGAAGTCGATGATCGCCTCGAACAGCGTGCTGACCATCCTCCACAGTGCCACGCCCGCGTTCTCGGAGAAGGCGGCGAGCTCAGCGGGGTCACGCAGCAGGTAGAAGCCCAAGAACAGCACGAGGATGATGACCACCGGCTTCTTCATCGTGCTCACTTTCTGTCCCGAGTTCGCTTGCACGCGGCAGGCAAGCCTGCCGAGTCGCATTGATACCAAGGCATCCCCCACACGTGTGGGAGGCGCGCGGTCAGCTGGTCGCCTGGTCTAGCTCTGTGAACGAGTCGAGGAGAGCGTCGGCGGCCCGGTAGGGGTCGCTCTTGCCTGCCGCGACCTGCTCGGCGAGCTCGTCGAGCTCGGTGCGACCGTGCACGTCTCCCCACCGCGAGCGCAGGGCGGTGACGGCGATCGCCTCGATCTCGTCGCGGGCCCGGCGGACACGACGCCGCTCGAGCTCGCCCGAGGACTCCATCCAGGCGCGGTGCTCGTCGATCGCCTGGACCACCTCGTCCACACCCTTGCCGGCCTGGGCCACGGTGAGCACGATCGGCGGCTTCCAGCTGCCCTCGGAACGCTCGGCGAGCGAGATCATCGTGCGGAGCTCACGGCGCACCTGCTCGGCACCGTCCCTGTCGGCCTTGTTCACGACGTACACGTCGCCGATCTCGAGGATGCCTGCCTTCGCCGCCTGCACGCCGTCGCCCATACCGGGTGCGAGCAGGACCAGCGTGGTGTCGGCGAGCCCGGCGATCTCGACCTCGCTCTGCCCCACACCGACCGTCTCGACGAGCACCACGTCGCAGCCTGCTGCGTCGAGCACCCGCAGAGCCTGCGGGGTCGACCACGAGAGGCCGCCGAGGTGTCCGCGCGAGGCCATCGAGCGGATGTAGACGTCCTTGTCGAGGGCGTGGTCCTGCATCCGGATCCGGTCGCCGAGCAGCGCTCCGCCGGAGAAGGGCGAGGAGGGGTCCACCGCGAGCACGCCGACCCGCTTGCCCGCCTTGCGCAGCTCGGCCACCAGCGCGTTGGTGGACGTGGACTTCCCGACGCCCGGCGAGCCCGTGACGCCGACGATCTGGGCGTTGCCGGTGTACGGCGCGAGCCCGGCCATCACCTCGCGGAGGAGCGGCGAGGCGTCCTCGACGAGGGAGATGAGGCGGGCGACGGCCCGGGCCTCACCGGACCGCGCCCTCTCGACGAGCTCAGGGACCGATACGGCCGAGCGCCTCATGCAGAGGGGACTCGGACGATCAGCGCGTCACCCTGCCCGCCGCCGCCGCAGAGCGCGGCCGCACCGACGCCGCCGCCGCGGCGCTTGAGCTCCAGGGCGAGGTGCAGCGCGATGCGGGCGCCTGACATGCCGACCGGGTGGCCGACTGCGATCGCCCCGCCGTTGACGTTGACCTTGTCCTCGGACAGGCCGAGCTCGCGCGCCGAAGCGATGCCGACCGCGGCGAAGGCCTCGTTGATCTCGACGAGGTCGAGGTCGGCGGGCTTGATGCCCTCCTTCTCGCAGGCCTTGACGAGCGCGGCGGCGGGCTGCAGCTGGAGCGTGGAGTCGGGGCCGGCGACCTGGCCGGACGCACCGATCTCGGCGAGCCACTCGAGCCCGAGCTCCTCGGCCTTGGCCTTGCTCATCACCACCACGGCGCAGGCGCCGTCCGAGATCTGCGACGCAGACCCTGCGGTGATCGTGCCGTCCTTGGAGAACGCCGGACGGAGCTTGGAGAGCGACTCGGCCGTGGTGTCGCCGCGGACACCCTCGTCCTGCGAGACCACGACGGGCTCGCCGCGACGCTGCGGGATCTCGACCGGCACGACCTCCTCGTCGAAGACGCCGTTCTTCCAGCCCTCGGCCGCGCGCTGGTGCGAACGGGCGGAGAACTCGTCCTGCTCCTCACGGGTCAGCTGTTGGGCCGCGACGTTGCAGCTCTCGGTGAGGCCGCCCATGGGCTGGTCCGTGAACTGGTCGTAGAGGGCGTCGTAGGCCATCGAGTCGACGAGCTTGGTGTCGCCGTACTTGAACCCCTCGCGGGACTTGGGAAGCAGGTGCGGGGCCTGGGTCATCGACTCCATGCCGCCCGCGACGATGATGTCGTGCTCGCCTGCGCGGATCAGCTGGTCCGCGAGCGCGATCGCGTTGATGCCGGAGAGGCAGACCTTGTTGATGGTGATCGAGGGAATGCTCATCGGGATGCCGCCCTTGGCCGCGGCCTGACGCGCAGTGATCTGGCCGGCACCGGCCTGGATGACGTGGCCCATGATCACGTACTCGACCTGGTCACCGCTGACGCCGGCCTTCTCCAGGGCGCCCTTGATCGCCACGCCACCGAGGTCGGCGGCGGACTGGTCCTTGAGTCCCCCCAACAGGCGACCGATCGGGGTGCGAGCACCTGCGACGATGACGGATCCGGACATGGGGGCCTCCTGGAGAACGAACAAAGTCCTGTTTCCAGGGACGATACCCACGAAGGCCAGGGGAGAGGGAGGGGGCCGTCGCCGGTTCGTCGTGTCGGGCTGGTCACAGTCACTCGCGGCACCGACCCCCGCCGTACGACCATGTCGGGCATGACGAACGCAGCCAGCCACCCCGACCTGCCCGAGCACCTCTTCCTCGCCATCGACCACGTCGGCGTGGCGGTGCCCGACCTGGACGAGGCGATCGCCTTCTACCGCGACGCGTTCGGCATGCGGGTCACCCACGAGGAGACCAACGAGGAGCAGGGGGTTCGCGAGGCGATGGTGGCGGTGGGCGACTCCGGCTCGTCCATACAGCTGCTCGCTCCCTTGAACGAGCAGTCCACGATCGCGAAGTTCCTCGACCGCTCCGGGCCGGGCATGCAGCAGCTCGCCTACCGCGTCGCGGACATCGAGGAGGTCTCGGCGGTCCTGCGCGAGCGTGGCCTGCGGCTGCTGTACGACGCACCGCGCAGGGGCACCTCGAGCTCGAAGGTGAACTTCATCCACCCCAAGGACGCCGGCGGTGTCCTCGTGGAGCTCGTCGAGCCGGCCGCGGAGGGCGCAGAGCACTGACCTTCGGCCCTGCCGGGCACGCGGCGGGGCGCCGTACTCTCGCGCTGTCTAGAGAAGTAGGTCACACGGTGCTGACACGTTTGGTTACCCGTCGGTAGATTCCCCTCAACCCATGCTCGCCCGGAACCCCCAGGAGCTCCCGTGAAGCAGATTCTCGACGCCATCCTCGCTGGCGACACGTCCTCGGAGGACTTCGCCGCCCTCGAGATCCCCGGCCACTACAAGGCCGCCACCGTCCACAAGGACGAGGTCGACATGTTCCAGGGCCTCGAGACCCGTGACAAGGACCCGCGCAAGTCGCTGCACGTCGAGGACGTGGCGCTGCCCGAGCTCGGCCCGGGTGAGGCGCTCGTCGCGGTGATGGCGAGCGCGATCAACTACAACACGGTGTGGACCTCGATCTTCGAGCCGGTGTCGACCTTCGGGTTCCTCGAGCGCTATGGCCGGATCTCCCCGCTCGCGAAACGGCACGACCTGCCGTACCACATCGTCGGCTCCGACCTCGCCGGGGTCGTCCTCAAGACCGGGCTGGGCGTGCACAACTGGAAGCCGGGTGACCGCGTCGTCGCACACTGCCTCTCGGTCGAACTCGAGGGCCCCGACGGCCACAACGACACGATGCTCGACCCGGAGCAGCGCATCTGGGGCTTCGAGACCAACTTCGGCGGCCTGGCCGAGATCGCCCTGGTCAAGGCCAACCAGCTGATGCCGAAGCCGGAGCACCTCACCTGGGAGGAGGCCGCAGCTCCCGGCCTGGTGAACTGTACCGCGTACCGCCAGCTGGTCAGCGCCAACGGCGGCAACATGAAGCAGGGCGACAACGTCCTGATCTGGGGCGCCTCCGGCGGCCTCGGCGGCTTCGCGACGCAGTACGCCCTCAACGGCGGCGCCACCCCTGTCTGCGTGGTCTCCAACGAGGAGAAGGCGCAGATCGCCCGCAGCATGGGCGCGGAGCTGATCATCAACCGCTCCGAGGAGGGCTACAAGTTCTGGAAGGACGAGCGGACCCAGGACCCCAAGGAGTGGAAGCGCTTCGGCAAGCGCATCCGGGAGCTCACCGGCGGCGAAGACATCGACATCGTGTTCGAGCACCCCGGCCGCGAGACCTTCGGCGCCTCGGTCTTCGTGACCCGCAAGGGTGGCACCATCACCACCTGCGCATCGACGACGGGCTACATGCACGAGTACGACAACCGCTACCTCTGGATGAACCTCAAGCGGATCATCAGCTCGCACTTCGCGAACTACCGCGAGTCGTGGGAGGCCAACCGCCTCATCGCCAAGGGCATGATCCACCCGACGCTCTCGCAGAGCTACCCGCTGGCGGAGGTCGGCCAGGCCACGCTCGACGTGCACAAGAACCAGCACCAGGGCAAGGTCGGTGTGCTCTGTCTGGCTCCCGAGGAGGGCCTGGGCGTGCGCAACCCCGAGATGCGGAGCAAGCACATCGACGCGATCAACCGCTTCCGGGGCGTGTGAGTGGTAGACCACAGCACCCTTTTTCGCCCGACCGTCGTACTCGGCTCTCGCCTGGGTACGGCGGTCGGTCCGTCCGGTGTGTCCAAAGCGCCTGTCGGGTTTACCGTGAATGGCCGGACACCCGTAGTCTTCTGACATCGCCAACGAGGTAGGGAAAAGCGCATGAACGACCGATCCGGGCTGTCAATCTTCGACGACGACTCCAACAACGGCGCGGACGACGCCACCCAGGTCTTCTCGGCGGTCGAGGAGACCGGCGCCACGGCCTCCGGGGCCACCGCCGCGGCAAGCAGCTTCCCGGTCGTGCGCCGCGGTTACGACCCGTCCGCGGTCGACCGCCAGCTCCACACGCTCGCCGGGGAGAAGGCGGGCCTGAACGCCGGCCTCAAGGAGGCTCGCGCGAAGGTGGCCAAGCTGGAGAAGCAGGTCTCCGACCTCCGCAGGGAGCTCTCCGAGAAGGAGGCCCCGTCGTACGCCGGACTGGGCGGACGTGCCAGCGAGATGCTCCGTCTCGCCGAGGAGCAGGCCGACGAGGTCCTCGCCCAGGCACAGGTCCAGGCCGACGAGATCCGCAAGCGCGCCACCAAGGACGCCGAGGCGCTCAAGGCCTCGGCCTCTCGGGACGCCGAGGACATGCGCATCGTGCAGCTCAAGGAGCTCGACGAGACACGCAGCCGCATGGTCACGGAGGCTGAGCAGCAGCGCACCATGGCGCAGGCCGAGGCCGACGACCTGATCGCCTCTGCCACTCGCGAGGCCGAGCAGATCCGCCTCGCAGCCGAGCAGGAGAGCAACGCCCTGCGCACCAGCGCCCGCCGCGAGGCCGAGCAGGCCCGCGCGGCCGCCGACCGCGAGGTGCAGGAGGCCCGCCGTACGCTCGCGGTCGAGAAGGAGCGCCTGACCCGCGAGGCCGCCGAGCACCACGACACCGCCACGGCAGAGACCGCCCGGCTGGTCCGGGAGGCCGAGGAGCGTGCCAAGGCCGCCGAGAAGCGGGCACGCGAGGCCACCGCGCAGGCCACGGCGCACCGCGACCAGGCCAACAAGGAGGCAGAGCGCCTGCTGATGAAGGCCAGGCGCGAGGCCGAGCAGGTCGTCCACGCGGCAGAGACCCAGGCCACCAACTCGGTTGCCGCCGGTCAGGCGGAGGCCGAGCGCGAGCTCGCCGCCATCAAGGCCGAGGTCGACCGGCTGCAGAAGCGCCGCGACGGGATCGTCGCCCAGCTCGGCGCCCTGCGCGACGTGGTCGCCAGCTTCGCCGACCCGGCCAGTGACGCCCCCGCACAGGAGAAGTCGACAGGCACCAAGGAGTCGTGAGCACGACCGAGGGAGACGTGAGCAGTCTCCGCGACGAGGCAGAGGAGGTCGTCGACGAGGCCCAGGAGACGGTGGAGGAGGCCGAGGAGGCCCGCGAGAGCGCCGAGGAGGCCCGCGAGGGCGCCACCGTGTCCGCTGCCCTGGCCCACCGCTCCGCTGCGGAGGCACGGCGGCACGAGCTGACCACGGAGGAGAGCTCCGAGGAGTTCCTCCGCGACCGGCTCCCCGACCGTGGCGCCGAGCACGCGTACGGCGAGCCGGGCCGTCCCATGAGTCGGCAGCACTCGCCCTTCTACTGGGGCTTCATCGGGGCGGTCGGCGCGCTCCTGGCGATCTGGCTCGGCCAGCAGATCCTCTCGATCTCCTCGGTCCTAGTCCTGATCCTGCTGGCGATGTTCCTCGCGGTCGGCCTCAACCCCGGCGTCGAGTTCCTCCTGCGCAAGGGGCTGGCGCGTCCCTGGGCGGTCCTCGTCGTCAGCCTGTCCGTGGTCGCCGCGATCGTCCTGTTCGTGGTGGCGATCGTGCCGTTGATCACCGCCCAGGTCACGACCATCACCAAGGAGGCGCCGGCCTGGTTCGCCCAGTTCCGCAGCAACGACACCTTCCAGAGTCTCGACGACCGCTACGGCGTCGTGGACCGGGTCAAGGGGTTCCTGCAGGACGGCCAGTGGACCAGCACCGTCTTCGGCGGTGTCCTCGACGCCGGCCTCGCGGTGCTCGGAGCCATCGCGAACGCCTTCATCGTGATCGTCCTGATGCTGTACTTCCTCGCGTCGCTGCCGTCCATCAAGCGGTTCTTCTACCGCTTCGCGCCGGCCAGCCGGCGTGAGCGGGTCACCGTCCTCGGCGACCAGATCCTCGCCAACGTCGGTGCCTACGTGTCCGGCGCGTTCATCGTGGCCACGGTCGCGGGGGTCAGCTCCCTGATCTTCCTGTTCGCCGTCGGGCTCGGTGAGTTCGCCGTGGCTCTGGCCGCCGTGGTCGCGATCCTCGACGTCATCCCGATGATCGGTGCGACGCTGGGGGCGCTGATCGTCACCGCGATCGGCTTCGCCACGGACCCGAAGACGGGGCTCGCCTGCCTGGTCTTCTACGTCCTCTACCAGCAGTTCGAGAACTACGTCGTGTACCCCAAGGTGATGGGCCGCGCCGTGGACATCCCCGGCTCGCTGATCGTGATCGCCGCCCTCGTCGGTGCTGCTCTCCTCGGCGTCGTGGGCGCGCTTCTGGCGGTCCCCACCGCGGCTGCGGTACAGCTGATCACCAAGGAGGTCTTCCTGCCGCGGCAGGAGGCCCGTTAGCTCAGTCGCGGAGGGGCTTGGGCACCGGCACGTCCTTGAACGCCCCGCGGTTCTTCTCGTTGTAGGCGCTGGTGTCGGCGGTCTCCATGTCGCCCTCCCACTCCCGCGGCAGGGGTACGTCGACCGTGGGGGCGACGCGCCGGACGATCTCGTCGAGGACCGTCTCGGCGTCGCCCACCCACAGATGCTTGGCGCCCTCGACGCCCACGACCTCCGCCTGCGGCACGATCGCGAAGCGCTCCTCGGCCTCCGGCGGCTGCAGGAAGTCGTCGTGCTCGGGCACCAGGGCGGTCAGCGGCTTGCCCGACTCGGCCCAGGCCGCGAGGTGCTCGACGTCGGAGAAGCGCAGGGGCGGCGACAGCAGGACCGCGCCCTTCACGGTGGGGTCGTTCGCGTGCATCAGGGTGAGGTCGGTCCCGAAGGACCAGCCCACGACCCAGATGTCGGGCAGGTCGTGGAACTCGGCGTACTCGATGGCCGCCGCGACGTCGTACCGCTCCCCCTGGGCGTGGTCGAACTC
>Ga0208537_1000009_pt1 | contig 30734 bp, 33 predicted proteins | sample MayberrySE_TuleA_FD_185672 | JGI IMG/M metagenome (GOLD analysis project Ga0208537, IMG submission 185672) | Natural and restored wetland microbial communities from the San Francisco Bay, California, USA, that impact long-term carbon... | ecosystem: Environmental > Terrestrial > Soil > Wetlands ...
GTCGGCCTCGCCGAACGCCGCGACCCGCTCGACGTCGAAGCCGTGGAAGGCCGCGCGGAAGGCCTCCCGCTTCCGCAGGATGGTGATCCACGACAGTCCGGACTGGAACGCCTCCAGGCTCAGCCGCTCGAACATCGCCTGGTCGCCGCGCAGCTCACGGCCCCACTCGCTGTCGTGGTAGTCGAGGTACTCAGGAGCAGAACCCGCCCAGCTGCAGCGGGCCCTGCCGTCCGCCCCGACGAGGAGCCCGTCGTGGTCAGGCACCGGCACCGCCGGCATGTTCCGCCTCCACCCGGCGCGCCATCCGGCGAAGCACCGAACCGGCTCCTCGGTTCACGAACCGGCCGACGACCCGCCACAGCAGTGCGCCCACCGGCCCGAAGGGGACCTCGAGGTTCTCCCAGAGCATGAACCTGCAGGACGCCGGCCCTTCGGCGACGACCCGGAACTCTCCGTCCCCACGCACGACCGACCCGGTGCGCGTCACCTCGCAGCGCGCCGAGCCGTCGGGCTCCTGCTCCCACACCGTGATCGTGATCGGGTCCCAGAAACCCAGAGGGCCGATGCCGGTCCAGGCCCGGAACCTGCCACCCAGCCCGCGCCCCCGGTCTCCCGTCTCTCGAGGGACCACCTCCACGTGGGTGAGGGGGATCCACTCCCCCTGCCGGGGCCAGTCGGTGACGTAGTCCCACACCACACCGGCGGGGGCGTCCACACGGACCTCGGAGCGGACGAGCGCGCGCATCAGCGACCTGCCTCGGGCCGGCGGTCGTCGTCGCCGCGCGCTGCCTCCAGCTCGATGGCGAGCCTCTCGAGCAGCGAGTCGACCTCGGACATGCGGTAGCCGCGCAGGGCAGTCGTGAACCGGACCTTGCGGAGGTCGTCGGCGGTGAGGGGCCCCTCGGCCTGGACACGGGCGTCCGGGCGGTCGTCGTACACCTCGGCCATCGATCCGCCGCGTCCGGCGGCGACGACCGCGACCGCCCCCATCAACAGGACGATCAGCACGGCGAAGAACCAGGTCATGGGCGTCTCAGCTCCCGTTGGCGGTGTTCTGGAACTCCTCGTCCTCGGGCGCGGTGAGGTGGTGCCTCACCTGCGCCTCCTGGACGATGCGGACCACGTCGGTCACGTCGTCGGTGACGTGGAACATGTCGAGGTCGGGCTCGGAGACCTTGCCGTCGCGAAGCACCGTGCCGCGGATCCAGTCGACCAGGCCGGACCAGTAGTCCGAGCCCATCAGGATGATCGGGAACGACGTCACCTTCTGGGTCTGCACCAGGGTGAGCGCCTCGAAGAGCTCGTCGAAGGTGCCGAAGCCGCCGGGGAGCACGACGAAGCCCTGAGCGTACTTCACGAACATGGTCTTGCGTGCGAAGAAGTAGCGGAAGTTGACCCCGACGTCGACGAACTCGTTCATGCCGGCCTCGAAGGGCAGCTCGATGCCGAGCCCGACGGAGATGCCGCCGTTCTCGAGGGCTCCCTTGTTGGCAGCCTCCATGATCCCCGGCCCTCCGCCGGTCACCACCGCGAAGCCGGCATCCGCGAGAGCACAGCCGAGCTCCTCGGCGAGGGCGTACATCGGGTCCTCGGGGGTGGTCCGAGCGGAACCGAACACCGAGATCGCGGGACCGAGCTCGGCCAGGGCGCCGAAGCCCTCCACGAACTCGGACTGGATACGCATGACCCGCCACGGATCGGTGTGCACCCAGTCGCTCGGGCCACGGGAGTCGAGGAGCCGCTGGTCGGTCGTGCTGCGCTGGAAGGCCAGGCGCCGCATCGTCGTACGCCCGCGCTGCTTGGTGGGGCCGGCCGGGATCTCGTCGTTCATGTCCGAGAGGCTATCCGGCCAGCCAGCGGCGCATCTGCTCCTCGACCTGCGCGAGCTGCTCGAGCGGCACGAACTCCTCCTGCTTGTGGGCCAGCAGAGGGTCGCCGGGACCGAAGTTCACCGCCGGTATGCCGAGGGCGCTGAAGCGGGCCACGTCGGTCCAGCCGAACTTCGGGTTCGCCGTGCCTCCGACCGCCTCAACGAACGCCGCCGCTGCGGGAACGCCGAGCCCGGGCATCGCCCCGGGAGCGGAGTCGGTCACCTCGATCTCGAACCCGTCGAACACCTCGCGCATGTGCGCTACCGCCTCCGCCTCGGACCGGTCGGGGGCGAAGCGGTAGTTGACCGAGACGGTGCAGGAGTCCGGCAGGACGTTGCCCGCGACGCCGCCGCTGACGAAGACCGCGTTGAGTCCCTCGCGGTACTCCAGCCCGTCGATCACCGGACGCCGCGGCTCGTAGGCGGTGAGCCGGTCGAGGACGGCGGCGGCGCCGTGGATGGCGTTGACCCCGTTCCATGACCGAGCCGAGTGTGCTCGCTCGCCCCGGGTCGTGACGTCGACCCGCAACGTCCCCTGGCAGCCGGCCTCGACGACCGCGTCCGAGGGCTCCATGAGGATCGCGAAGTCGGCCTCGAGCAGCTCCGGGTGGCTCTCTCCGAGCAGCTTGAGCCCGTTGCGGTACTCCTCCACCTCCTCGCAGTCGTAGAAGACGAAGGTGATGTCGCGGTTGGTGACCGGCATGGTGGCCGCGACCCGCAGCGCGACGGCCACGCCGCCCTTCATGTCGCAGGCACCCAGGCCGTGCAGGTTCTTCTCGTCCCGGCGGGCGGGCAGGTTCTCGTTGAGCGGCACGGTGTCGATGTGGCCCGCGATCACGACGCGCTCCGCGTGCCCGTGGTGGGTGCGGGCGACGACGGTGTTGCCGTAGCGGCTCACCTCGAGGTGCGCCAGGGTCCGTAGCTGCGACTCCACCGCGTCGGCGATCACCTGCTCGTTGCCGCTGACCGACTCGATGTTCACGAGCTGCTCGGTGAGGTCGAAGACGTCGACGGTGAGGTCCAGTGAGGTCATGCGCACATCCTGTCAGGGGGTGACGGCCGTCGCGGTCCGGGTGCCGGAGCGCCGGGCAGGTCACGCAGCCGGGTCCTCACCCCTGACGCTCTCCCGGGCCGCGTCGATCAGCCGCTCGGCCTTCTCACGGGTCTGGGCCAGGTCGATGGTGAGCTGTGTCCGGGCAGCCTCGAGGATCTCACGTTCGAGACGTCTCGCCGTCGCCGCGCTGCGGTAGTCCTTCGCATCGATGGCTGCCGCCTTCCCCCGGCGTACCGCTGACAGCCGGTCCGACGCACGCGGGTCGTAGCCGGAGTCGCGAAGAGTCCGACGCAGGTCCTCGAAGGCCTCACGGCAGCGCGGCGAGCCGTACACCTCGACGATCGGGACGAGATCCTGCAGCCGCTGCACGACGTCGCCGACCTTGACTCCGATCTCGCTCACCCCGATGTGTTCGCGGACGGTGGCCTCGTAGTCACCTCGCTCGTCGTCGAGCGCCTCGATCGCCTCGAAGCTCCCCTGCCTGCCGATGGCGTCGACAAGAGAGCGGCAGGTCGCGATGACGTCGAACATCCCCTCCGACTTGCGTCGCCACGCCCGCTCGTCGTGGGCGAGCCGCTCGTCGTGCCTGCGCTGCTCCCTGCCGCTGCGGTAGGTGAGAGCGAGGCCACCGAGGGCGACGAGTCCGGAAGCCACTACCGAGGTGAGTGCAACGGGGTCAGCCATGGGAGAACGGTACGAGGGAGGTCGGGACCGCCGGCGGCCACGTCGGAACCGTCACCGGTCGAAGACGCAGAACTCGTTGCCCTCGGGGTCGGCCATGACGCTCCAGGAGATCTCGTCGTCCCTCGACCGCAGGAGCGTCGCGCCCCGCTCCTGCATCGCCTCGACGGTGCTCGCGACGTCCCAGTGGATGCGGTTCTTCACAGTCTTGGGCTCGGGCACGGGGACGAAGTCCATCGTGGTGATCGGGTTGCCGGGGATCGCCTCGAGGGTCCAGAAGCCACGGCCCGCGTTGTCGTCCACCTCGGCGCCGAACACCTCCGCCCACCAACGGGCGATCGGCTCGGGGTCGGTCGAGTCCACCACGAGACCGTGGATGCGGTAGTCCGGGAGCTCGTCGGGCTCACGCAAGAAGGCGCAGAACTCGCCTCCCTCCGGATCGGCCATCACCGTCCACCTGAACCCGGAGCTCTCGGCCGGGAGTACGACGCTCGCTCCCCTCGCCACGAGCTCGTCGAGGGACCTCGCGTAGATGTCGAGGTGCACGCGGTGCTTGACGGTCTTGGCCTCCGGCACGCGGCACATCGCGATGCCATGGCCCTCCGTGGGGCCCACGAGGTTCCCCGGACCCCCGTCGGGGCGGAGCTCGAGACCCGCGACGTCGGCCCAGAACCGACCGAGGGACTCCCCTCCGGTGGTGTCCATGCAGAGCTCTTTCCAGCGCGCAGCCGCCGTCACGTGCAACTCCTCCCGCATGCCGGAAACAGGCCATCCGGCCAGATGTGTCTTGTCGCGTTTCGATACCTTGTCATACGTGACCACCACCAACCAGCAGCAGACAGACGCGTCCGTGCACACCTCCGACGAGGTCGTCGAGCAGAGCCCCCGGGAGACCGGTCCGGGGAGCGCCTGGGGGTTCGGGCTGGCCACGTTCGCCGGCGTGGAGGGCGAGGGAGGCGTGCTCGACACGTGGTACCCGTCACCCCAGCTCGGGGAGGCTCCCGCGAACGTCGAGCCTCCTGCGGAGCTCGTCGCCCTCGAGGGCACCGACGAGCTGCGGGAGGTCCGCAGGGTCGTCGTGCGCACCGTCGTCGAGGACCTCGATGCCCCGCCTGCCGACGCGCATGACGCGTGGCTCCGCCTGCACCTCCTCAGCAGCCGCCTCGTCGTTCCGCGCGCGATCTCCATGGACGGCATCTTCGGCCACCTCACCAACGTCGTCTGGACCAGCGAGGGCCCTTGCGCGGTCGAGGGCTTCGAGCAGACGCGCCTGCGCCTGAAAGCGGCCGGTCGCCACGTCAGCGTCTACGGCGTCGACAAGTTCCCCCGGATGACCGACTACGTGCTCCCGACGGGAGTCCGCGTCGCCGACGCCGACCGTGTCCGTCTAGGCGCCCACCTCGCCTCCGGCACGACGGTCATGCACGAGGGCTTCGTGAACTTCAACGCCGGGACGCTCGGCGCCTCGATGGTGGAAGGCCGGATCAGCGCCGGCGTGGTCGTCGGGGACGGCTCGGACGTCGGTGGCGGGGCCTCGATCATGGGCACCCTCTCCGGCGGCGGCAAGGAGGTCATCTCCGTCGGTCAGCGCTGCCTCGTCGGGGCCAACGCCGGCATCGGGATCTCCCTCGGTGACAGCTGCGTGGTCGAGGCGGGCTGCTACGTCACCGCGGGCACGAAGGTGACCGTGCGCGACATCGACAACAAGCCCAAGGTCGTCAAGGCCGCCGACCTCTCCGGGGTGGACAACGTCCTCTTCCGCCGGAACTCCGTCACCGGCGCGATCGAGGCCGTCCCGTGGCAGGGGGAAGGCATCGAGCTGAACGCAGCCCTGCATGCCAACGACTGACTCCCACCCGCGCAGAGGAACCCGCCGGCGCCGTCCCCGACGAACGGAGGCCGGCGGGGCTGCTCGCGTGCTCCTCGTCGGCCTTGCGGTGCTCGCCGTGGTCGCGGTTGCCGGCGTCCTGGTGCTTCGCGGGGTGGGTCCCTTGCCCGACCCTGAGGGCTGCCAGGTCGAGGTGGGCGAGGTGACCGCCTCGCTGAGCACCGAGCAGGCCGAGAACGCCGCCACCATCGCGGCTGTCGGAGTGCGTCGTGGCCTGCCGGCGCGGGCGGTCTCGATCGCCCTGGCGACCGCCTACCAGGAGAGCAAGATCCAGAACCTCGACCACGGGGACCGGGACTCGCTCGGCCTCTTCCAGCAGCGTCCCTCGATGGGCTGGGGGACGAGCGAGCAGCTGCAGGACCCCTACTACGCCACGAACGCCTTCTACGACGAGCTGGAGAAGGTCGACGGCTACGACCAGATGCGGATCACCGAGGCGGCCCAGGCGGTGCAGCGCTCCGGGTTCCCCGAGGCGTACGAGGACCATGCGGACGACGCCCGGGCGCTCGCCTCGGCGCTGACCGGGTACTCCCCCGACGGCCGGTTCAGCTGTGTCGTGCGCTCCTCGGGCTCGCTCGAGAAGGAGCGTCCCGGTGGCAGCGGCCTGACGCCGCGCGCCAACGCGGTGCGCAAGGACGTCGAGCGGGCCTTCGGCGACCTGGCGCTCGGCGGATTCGACCCTGACGGGGTGCGCGAGGGGCACAAGGAGGGCTCGGCCCACTACGACGGCCGCGCGGTCGACATCTTCGTGAGACCCATCAACGAGGCGAACAACCGGAAGGGCTGGTCCATCGCGCAGTACCTCGTGGCACACGCCGACCGGCTGCACGTCCAGCACGTCATCTTCGACGGCAGGATATGGTCTTCCGGCCTCCGGTCGAGCCAGGGCTGGAGGGAGTACGACCCCGGTGACCGACCCGGTGACAGGGACGTGCTCGAGCACCGGGACCACGTGCACGTGGACGTGCACGACGGCGACTGACCCCCGAGCGGGGGACGCCAGGCGACAAGTGCCACGGAGCCGGGGCGTCCGATCATGTCATGACACTTCAACCGTTCGGACGATCGGCCCATAGTCCGACTGGGCTGACCTCGTCGTCATTGGTGCCCAGAAGCCGGATTTGTCTCGACAGGCCCCGCCGCCGACCGTTGCAATGGTCGTGGGGAAAGACCGGGGGGAAGGAAGCAAGCCTATGAGCAGCGACTCGATGATCTACACCATCGGCACCGCGCTGAACCGTGCCCGCGACAACGGGTTCGCGGTCGAGGTGCTCGTCGAGGGGATGTGGATCGGCGGCCACGTCATTGCCGTGGACGGGTTCGGAGTAGTTCTCCACGCCGACGACGACCAGCACTCGGTGGTGCGCGTCGAGAGCATCTCCGCAGTCAACATCCGCTCGGCAGCGCCGCACCGCCACGCGATCGACCGGGTCCACGCGATGCCCGGACCGCGCAGCTCCCGGGACTGAGCGCTGATCCGGGCTCAGCTCCCGAGCCTGCGCACGGCCTCGTCGACGCGCTCGTCGGTGGCCGTGAACGCGACCCGCACGTGCTCGGCGCCTGCGGGACCGTAGAACTGCCCCGGCGCGACCAGGATGCCGAGGTCGGCGAGGTGCCCGACCGTGTCCCAGCACGGCTCGCCCCGGGTGGCCCACAGGTAGAGCGACCCCTGGGAGTCGTCGATCCGGAAGCCTGCGCGCTCCAGCGCCGCCTTCAGTCTCCTCCTCCGGGCCGCGTAGCGCTCCCGCTGCTCGTCGGCGTGGGTGTCGTCGTCGAGCGCCGCCTTCATCGCCACCTGCTGGGGGCCTGGCATCTGAAGCCCGAGGTTCTTGCGGACCGCGAGCAGCTCGGCGATGACCGAGCTGTCGCCTGCGACGAAGGCACACCGGTAGCCCGCGAGGTTGGAACGCTTCGAGAGGGAGTGCACCGCCACGATGCCGGTGTGGTCGCCGCCGCTGACGTCGGGATGCAGCACGCTGACCGGGTCACGCCCGTCGGTGCTCTCCCACGCGCACTCGATGTAGCACTCGTCCGAGACCAGCAGCACGCCGCGCTCGCGCGCCCAGGCGACGACCTTGCGCAGGTGGTCGACGGGGAGCACCTTGCCGGTGGGGTTGGAGGGCGAGTTGATCCACAGCAGCGAGACGCGTGCGGGACCGATCGAGGTGAGCGAGTCGGTCGCCATCGCCCGGGCACCGGCGAGGCGGGCGCCCACCTCGTAGGTCGGGTACGCCAGCCGCGGGTAGACCACCAGGTCCCCCTCCCCGAGCCCGAGGTGGCCGGGCATCGAGGCGATGAGCTCTTTGGAGCCGATCACCGGAAGTACGGCATCGAGGCCGAGACCGGTGACCCCGTGCCGGCGTTCGAGCCAGTCGATGCAGGCCTGACGCGTGTCGGGGCGGCCGATCGTCATCGGGTAGCCGGGCGAGTCGGCGGCGTCGCGCAGCGCCTGCTGGACGACCTGCGGCGTCGGGTCCACCGGCGTCCCGACGGACAGGTCGACGACTCCGTCCGTGTGCGATCGCGCCCGTTCGGCGTACTCGGTGAGGTGGTCCCACGGGAAGTCCGGGAGCCTGCTGGAGACGGCACGTGCCGCCCACCACGGGGTGGGCGGCACGCGCGTGGAGTCCGGCTGGGTCACTCTTGGTTCTGCGGCGGGAGGGCGGCGATCATCGGGTGGTCCTTCTCGATCACACCGAGCTTCGCGGCACCACCCGGCGAACCGAGGTCGTCGAAGAAGTCGACGTTGGCGTTGTAGTAGTCCTTCCACTGCTCCGGGGTGTCGTCCTCGTAGAAGATCGCCTCCACCGGGCAGACCGGCTCGCAGGCACCGCAGTCGACGCACTCATCCGGGTGGATGTAGAGCATGCGCGAGCCTTCGTAGATGCAGTCGACGGGGCACTCGTCGACGCAGGCCCGGTCCTTGAGATCGACGCAGGGCTGCGCGATGACGTACGTCACCTTGGTTCCTCCTCGGATGGATACATTTCAGGCGTCCCAGCGTTCAGCAGTGTTGCCTTCCGAACACCTGCTACAGCCTAGTATCACGCTCACACCGTGCCAGAGCGCACCCGGTCCAGCCTACGAAAGTCGTTTTCGCCTCGTGAGTTCCGCCAGCAGCACACCGCCCGGCCTTGGCCCGCACGTCGTCGGCCAGCGGGTCGTGGTCCGGCGGCTGGTGCGCGGCGAGACCGGGCCCACCGGTGGCCCGGCCCTGACCGACGTGCTCGGCGTGATGGAGACCTGGTCCGGCTCCGAGGCCACGGTGCGCAAGGAGTCCGGGGAGCTGGTCCGCATCGACGTCGCGGACATCGTGTCCGGGAAGCCGGTCCCTCCCCGACCGTCGGTGCGGATGCGGGTGTCTGCCGAGACGGCTGAGCACAGGGCGCTGGCGTCGTGGCCGGCGGGGGACACCGAGCCTCTCGGCGAATGGCTGTTGCGCGCGGCGGGTGGCTACAGCGGACGGGCGAACTCCGTGCTGGCCGTCGGTGACCCCGAGGTGCCGTTCACCGACGCGCGGGCGCGGGTGGAGGCCTTCTACGCCGAGCGCGCACTGCCGGCGTGGGCCCAGGTCGTCGTCGGGTCCGACGTCCACGGCGCCTTCGAGTCCGCTCGTTGGGTGCCCGCGCGTCCGGGCGAGGCGGACACGCTCTTCCAGATCGCCTCGGTGTCCTCGGCTCTTCGTGTCGTACGACGATCGCTTCCGGCCGTCGTACCCGAGGCGAACGTCGCCGCCCACGTCGACCCCGCCTGGCTCGCCGACGACACCCCTGCCCTGGCCCACCACGAGGCCGCCGTGGCGCTGCTCGAGGGGCCTGCGGAGGTCGGCTTCGTCTCCGTGACGGCGCCGGGGTCCGCGCAGGTGGTCGCGAAGGGACGCGTTGCTCGCGGCTCCGGCGCGGTCCCGGGGGACGAGGACTGGGCCGGGGTCACGAACGTGTGGGTCTCCCCCGACCAGCGGCGGTCGGGCCTCGGGTCCGTCGTCATGGCGGCGCTGCTCTCGTGGGCCGCGGAGCGCGGTGCGACCACGGCGTACCTCCAGGTCCGCGGTGACAACCCGCCTGCCCTCGCGGCGTACGAACGGCTCGGCTTCGTGACCCACCACGTCTACCGCTACCTGACCGCCCCACCCGGCAGTTGAGCCTGCTGGGTCCGGCACGCCGAGGTGTGCTGCGAAAGGCACCCGGCCCGGGCCGAACCGGGTGCCTTTCGCAGCATTAGCACATCCATGCGCCGACCCTCGTTCACCGCGGGAGCACCACTGACCAGGTCCCCGTCCGGGATGGCCGGCTTCACCAGCCTCGGACCTCCTTCAGGTCCGGCGGGTTCCGCTCGAACTCCGCGTGCAGAGCATGGAGGTCGCGCTCATCGAGGAAGTCGTCCATGCACGGTTCGACCTCCCAGCCCGGCGGCGGCTCGATCGTCCACCGGCGCTGCGCGGGAGGTAGCCAGCGCGCCCGCGAGCGGTGGAAGCCGATCCGTTCGAACCTCTCCTGCCGCCCGATGTCACTGGTGTGCATCCGTGCCGCTCGGTGGTCAGCCCCGTCGAACTCTCCGACCAGGCCTGCCTCCACGTCGAGCAGGTCGGCGATGCCGAGCAGGTTTCCGTGCAGGTCCCACACGTGCTGGTTGACCAGTGGTCGGGGCAGCCCTGCGTCGACCTCCCAGATGAGGCGGGTCCGGGACTCGTTGGGAGAGCGGCTGCGCTCACTCGCGAGGCCGAGCGGATCGAGGCCCGACGGGCGTACCAGGCCGCGAGGAGGACGGCAGATCGGGTCCCACTTGTGTCGAGCCATCCGTGCAGCATGCCGGTGGAAGAGGGTCGATGGGCCGTCGTCCACAGAGGAGTCTCTCGGACTCGGCGCCAGGCGGGCCGAGCCGTCCTGCAGAAAGCACCCGATCCGGCCCGCGCGAGGTGCTTCTCGCAGCACAGCGCACGCGAGTGGCCGGTCAGGCCGGCCCTGAGCGGTCAGAGGCAGCCGATCGGCGCGCCCGGATCGGCCGGACCCTCGCGGTCGAAGGCGTGGAGCACCCAGGCGATGGCCTGCCTGTCCATCGGGATCGTCAGGTGCTCGGCAGTGTTGGCCGGGCAGTGGTCCTGGAGGGTGATGTTGGTGCTGCGGTCCCCGGTGAGGAAGCCGGAGGTATAGGGCACCACGACCTCGTCGTAACGGGTCACCACCTGCGTGTAGTCGACGTCGCCCGGAGTCTCGTCCGGGTTGTTCAGCGCCTCGAGGAACGCCGAGTCTGCGGCCTGCTGGTCGCACGACTCGCAGCCCTGCGTGGAGCCCGACTCGCCGGTGACGGTCGTGCCGTGGTTGGAGGGCGCGAGCCCTACGAGGTCCTCGACCAGGGTCTCACCGCCGAGGTACTTGATGTAGTACCTCGGCATCATGCCGCCCTGCGAGTGCCCGACCAAAGACACCCGCGCAGCGCCCGTGGTCGCGAGCACCCGGTCGACGTACTCGTCGAGCTCTCGAGCCGACTCCTCGATCGGCCCCGTGGCGCGGTTGCCGTAGTCGAGGGCGAAGACGCAGTAGCCCTCGCTCTTCAGGGAGTAGGAGAGGGCGTCGAGGAGCGAGGCGCGGTCCCCGAACGTGCCGTGCACGATCACCGCCGGGTGCGGCCGCTCCGCGGTCGGTCGACACTCCCAGTCGTTGGCGCCCAGCGGGTCGCGGTCGAGCGAGGGGTACGACGACCAGGGCTGGTCGGCCGCGGCCTGCGCCGGCCCGGCGACGCCGAGGGTGCCGAAGGAGGTGACCGCGATGACCAGGGCGAGAAGTGCACGCATGCCCTTGCAACGAGGCGCCGCCGAGCGACGTTACGGCCCGGGGAGACGGGATCCCCCGCCCCGGGTCAGTTCTTGGGCTTCTTGCCGCAGACGACCGTGTCCGAGGGGGCGTACCTGGTGTGCATCGTCTCCTTGCGCACGAGCTCGTCGCTGCCGTGTCGGCGGAAGTAGCGGAACACGTCGATGTCGAACCCGCCGTAGCCGTCGTGGGGCACGCACTTGTCGCCCTGGATGTAGCGGGTCTCCTCCTTGGTGACGTTGTAGCGGTCGGAGACGCCCGCGCTGATGTCCCAGTACTTGGTGGACCACATCCGCACGTGCATCTCGCCGGAGGAGGAGGGCGTCGAGGGCTTGATCCAGGACTCGACCAGGACGCCGTGGGGGGTGTCGTTCTTGAACTTCAGGTCGAGCGCGCCCCAGACCACCGTGGCCTCACGGCCGATCGGGTAACGGTCGATGTAGAAGGAGTGCGGCTTGTGCTCGACGTCCTCGAGGCCGGCGAAGAAGGCGGCGTTGAACAGCGTGGTGGCCACCTGTGACACACCACCGCCGAAGTCCTCCTTGTAGACGCCGTCGCTGATGATGTAGCCCTCGGTGAAGCCGTTCTCCTCGGTGCGCTCGCCGACCGTCCCGTTGAGGCTGAACGTCTCCCCCGGCTCGAGCACGGTGCCGTTGACCAGCTCGGCCGCACGCCCGAGGTTGGTGTTGCGGTAGTCGGCGTGCGGGAAGTAGGTCGTGAACGAAGAGACGACCTCCTTGATCTGCAGCTCGCGAGCGTCCTTGGACGTGAAGTCCGGACGCTCGACGACGGTCTCCACCTCGAGGGTGCGCTTCTTGTCAGGCTGCACGACGAGGTCGAGGAACTGGTCGGCGACCTCGTCGGGGTCGAAGGTGACGCCGTTCTTGCCGGGGACCACCCGCGGCCGGCCGTTGACCAGCCGGACCGTGGCCGGCTTCGGGCTGAGGGCGACGTCCTTCATGGCGGGACGGACGGCCGCCATGAGCTTCTTCTTGTTCACCTGCGGGACGAGCGAGCCGTCCTCGGCCTTCATGGAGAGTGCCTTGGAGTACGCCTCGGGGCGGACCACGACGTTGCGGTTGTCCAGCACCAGGATGACCGGCGCCGACATCGCCGGGTTGGCGAACTCGTCCATGGCCTCGCGGACCTTCTCCTCCGAGACCTCCGGCGCGACCTCCTCGAGCTCGAGGGAGACCACCTCGCCCGAGTTGTCGGCGAGGAAGGCCTCGGTGATGGCAGCCACCGCACCAGCCCGGTGGAGCTCCTGGCCCACCTCGGGGAAACGCGGGTCGGCCTGGCCCTTGCGGAAGGTGATACGGCCCTCGACGGCCGGTTCGCTGACCCTCTTCGCGAGCGACTCGACGGCGTCGCCGAGCTCGGTCTCGTCGACGGTCACCACGGCGTCGAGGTCGTCGCCGCCGGTGAAGTAGTCCCACATCCGGCCCGGGCTCCAGCTACGGCCGCCGCCGGCCTGGTCGACCGACTCCTCGTAGTCGACGGCGAGTCCTGCCCGCCCGGGGCGGATCTTCGCGCGTTGACCGTCGGCAGCCACGACGATCGGCTCCTCGGCCCGGGGCGCGAGCTGGTCCTCGAGGGTGGTCTCCGCCGCCGCGGGGTCGAGGCCGCCGATGTCGACCCCGGCGACCGTCGTACCGCGGGGGACCTTGTCGCCGGTGAAGATGTAGCCGGCGACGTACAGGCCGCCGAACAGCACGACCAGACCGGCCAGCAGCAGCGTCACCACGCGCCGGTCGGTCGCTCTCTCCTTGAAGGACAGGTCAGTCACAACGGGCCATACTAGGTGGGGGCGCCCTCGACGACTGAATCGCGTCGGGGCGCGGGGGTGCGTCCCGAGGCGATGCCCGTGATCAGGATCACGAAGCCCGAGGCGACCACCAGCCAGCCGCGGGTGTCGGAGGAGACGGCGACGTCGCCCTCACCACGACCGGCTACCGCGAGCACGAGCGGGAGGAGCCAGCCGGCCGCGAACGCGGCGGACGACCGCGGTAGCCACTGCCGCAGCGTCCACATCACGACCACCGCAGTCCCGGTGCCCAGGAGCAGGCCCAGCGGTGAGCGGTGCACGGCGATCGCCGCGACGCCCGCCGCGAGGCCGAGGACCGACGCGAGCGCGTAGCCCAGGAACCTCATCCGAGGCCGGCGAACAGGTCCGTCTCGAGACCGTCCTCGTTGACCTCGCCCTTCTCGCCCTTGGCGAGCCGGTAGTACTCGGTGCCCCAGATCTCGTTGCCGACGTTGTTGGAGAGGGCGAAGAACGGACCGTCGACGGTGATCTGTGTGGCGTGGGCCTTCATCGCGGCCATCTTGGCCTCCACGAAGTCGTTGCCGTCGACCACGCAGTCGAGCAGCCGGTCCGGAGTGACCCAGAACCCCATGTCGGCGTCGGGGTCGATGCCCTCGAAGGTCGTGGTGTCGCCGGCCGCGCGCAGCCGGCGCAGCCCTTCACGCATGCGGTTCTCGGACATCGCCGCCCAGTAGATCTTGGCGATCTCCCACGCCCCACCGAGGTCCTCCCGGAAGGAGCGCGCGGCAGCCAGCTGCGCGCCGTACATCGCCACCCGGTGTGCCTGGATGTGGTCGGGGTGACCGTAGTTGCCGAACTGGTCGTAGGTCACGAGGACCTGCGGCCGCACCTCGCGGATGACCTCGACGAGCTGCGTGGCGGCCTCGAGGAGGTCGGCCCGCCAGAAGGTTCCCTCCTTGACGTCCTCGCCGGCGACGGCGTGGCCCTCCTCGTGCCAGACCATCCCGGAGTCGCGGTACCTCCCCTGGCCCCCGAGGAAGCGGTGGTCGGTGACGCCGAGCTCGCGCATTGCGTTGGCGAGCTCGCCCACGCGATGCTCGCCGAGCTTGTCCTGCTTGTCGGACGCGAGGTGCTCGAGACCGGGGACGAGGACCTCGCCCTCCTCGCCGAGCGTGCAGGTGACGAGCGTGACCTTGGTGCCGCGTGCGACGTACTTCGCCATGGTGGCGCCGTGGTTGATGCTCTCGTCGTCGGGGTGCGCGTGCACCAGCAACATCCGCTGTTCCATGACGGCCAGCCTAGTCACGGTTGCTTCCAGGCAGAGCAGCCGCTGGTCACCTGGACCGGTCCGTCACGACAGGCCCGCCCTCGCGGCCGCCGGCGGGTCCCGGTCCGGCTCAGCCGTCGGTGAAGTGTCCCTTGACCCGGCGCGGGGCGTCGGGAAGCTCCAGCGGCGGGGGTACGTCGACCGGCCCGACGTGACCCATGGCCGAGTCATGGTCGACCCACCCGTCGTGCTGCTCGACCAGGACGTCGACGACGAACTCGGGTGCGTCGGTCGCGACCGCCCAGGGGTGGTCCTCGTCGTCGTCCTCACCCGCGAGCCGCTCCCGGGCCACCGTCGCCTCGAAGCCGTCGTGGACGAGACGAGCGGCAACCGCGCGTGCGTCGTCCTCCTCGTAGAACACCGCGTGCAGCAGGGTCATGACAGCGCCTCCTCGATCGCCGGTCTCCGGCCGGCCCAGTCTGCCAAGGCACCCTCCGTGCGTGCCGGCTCGCCCACCGCCAGCATGCCGGCCGCCCCTGGCGCCCCGGTCGCGATCCACTCTCGGACCGCCGCCGAGGAGAACCTGACGCGCGCCTCGGCGGCGTCGAGGATCTCGCGGGCGGTGAACCTCCCGTACGTCCCGGCGATCAGCTCGAGGCGGCGCACTGCGGCGGACGGTTCGATCGGGCGGAAGAGCGGCACGCACGTCCAGGCGAGCAGGCCGAGCTCCATGAGCCGCGTGGAAGGAGCGGCGAGGTCCCAGTCGAAGACGCCCGCGACCCGGTCACCGGCGAAGCAGACGTTGTAGGGCGCGAGGTCGTTGTGAGCGACGAGCTCGGGCCGCTCGACAGCCGGGAAGCGCCACGGCCCCGGGGGGTCGAAGCCAGCGACGGTGTCGTGCAGCAACCGGGTCCAGGCGACGAGCGACTCGAGCCTGGCCTCGGTCAGGACCTCGCGGTCGACGTCGACGACCGTGCCGGGGAGGTGCTCGAGGACCTCCCTCCCGCGGCTGTCCGTGCCGAGCACGCGCGGCACCCCCGGCATGCCCTTCTCGGCAAGGTGGTCGAGGAGCGCATGCACTGCGGGCGTCCACGGCCCGGTGGCGCGGCGGACGGTCGCGCCGATCCGCACGTTGACGCCGACGTTCCCGCCGTCGAGGCGCTCCCCGTCGAGCAGGACCTCGCGCAGCTCGTCGAGGAACGGTACGTCCGGCTCGAGCCACCTCACCTCGTCGAGCTCCTCGGGACCCAGCCAGCGCACGGCGTCGTGCTCGTCCTCGCGCGGGACGGGTTCGCCCTCGGCGAGAGCGGCGAGGGCGACGCGCAGCGTGTAGCCGTCGCGGATCGGCACCTCCTTCGACAGGTGCCCGGTCACCTCGACGCGGCAGCCGAGCTCCTCGGCGATCTCGCGGACTACGGCCTGCTCGGGCTGCTCGCCGGGCTCGACCTTGCCCCCGGGGAGCTCCCAGCCGCCGGCGAGCCCCGAGGGAAGGGTGCGCCGGGCAGCGAGCACGCGGCCGGCACGGACGATCGCCGCGCCCATCACGAGCACCACCGCGCCTCCTTCGGGTAGTTTCGCGCTGGACCGGACGCCAATGTAGTCGGCTGCGCGACGCGGGAGAGGATCGGTGGTCGAGCTTGCCGAGACCCGCGAACCCCGGAGTGCACCTACGCCGCAGCGACGAGCGGCTCGCCGCGGTCGACGCGCTCGACGGCGCCCTGTCGACCGCCGGGGGTGGCCGGGTCGGGCTGTCCGGCGTCCTGTCCGACCTCAACAGGACCGCGACCGTCGTACGCGTGCCGGCGCCGGCCGCGCACTGGGGGTTCCGGTGGAACGACGAGGACACACGGAGCAAGCGGTGGTGGCCACAAGGCATCACCACGTCGGCCGACCGCGACGAGACCGAGGAGTACGACGGCCGCCCCGTCGTCATGACGAGCTGGTACTCCAAGGACCTCGCGGGCGTGCACAAGGGATCGCGCATCAGCGTCGTGGACCTGAGCGACAGGACGCGACCCCGCTACCGGCACGTGCTGCTCGTGGAGGCGTCCGTGCGAGGCGACGGGACGGTCGACGTACGACCGCTCAAGGTCCACGCGGGCGGGATCGTGTGGCACGGCGAGCACCTGCACGTCGCGGGCACAGCGCGCGGCATCTCCACCTGCCACCTCGACGACATCGTGCGCGTGGGCTCTCTCGGCGACCGGACGAGACCGGGTGTCGGTCGGGGCAGCTTCGGCTACCGCTACCTGCTCCCGGTGCGCTTCACCTACGACGCCCTCGCCGACGAGGGGCACGAGAAGATGCGCTACTCGTTCCTGTCCCTGGCGCGGCGCTCCCCCGAGCCTCGACTCGTCGCGGGTGAGTACGGCCGGGGAGGGCGGACGACACGCCTCGTCGACTTCGCGATCGACCCCACCACCTCACTGCTGCGGCTCGGCGAGGACGGCACCGCGCGCCCGGTCTCCCTGCCGGACAGTGGCGTCGAGGCCATGCAGGGAGCCACGGTCGTCGACGGGCGTTGGTACGTCACGACGAGCGCCGGTCGCTACCTGCGAGGGTCGCTGTACGTCGGGCGGCCGGGGGCCCTCAGTCGGCGGGTGAGGGTCCTCCCGGTCGGCGTGGAGGACATCACCTACTGGCCCTCCCGGGACGAGCTGTGGTCGCTCTCGGAGTACCCGGGGCGCCGCTACGTGTTCGCGATGAGGCGCGCCCGCCTGGACTGACCCGGTCGCCGCGCGCTGTGCTGCGCGAAGCACGTCCCGCGCCGCCGAGCGGAGCTTTTCGCACCACAGCTCGGGGTGCCTCAGCGACGGGGAGCGCGCGCCAGCTGCCGTGACTGGGCGACGAGCCGCCCGGCGGAGTCCCACACCTCGGCGTCCTCCTCGAGGAGGCCGCCCGCGTAGTTGCGCGTCGAGTGCACGACCTTCAGCCAGCCAGGTGCGGGCACGGCGCGGACGTGCGCGGTCAGCTCGAGGGTCGGGGCCCAGCCCGGGAGGCCCAGGTCGAAGGTCAGCGGCGGCAGTGCGTCGACCGCCAGCAGCAGCGAGAGCGGGTCCGGCTCGCGACCGTCGGCCATCCTGAGCCAGCCGCGGATCATCCCGCGGCCACTCGGCTCACCCAGGGCCCACCCCACCGTGTCCGGGTCGAGCCTGAGGTCGAAACGGTCGAGCAGCGGCGCCGCGGCCCGGAAGTCCGGTGGCGCCAGGCTCGATCCGAGGCACTCCCCGACGTCGGGGAGCTCCGGCTCGGCGGCCGTCGTCTGCACGTCGTCGGGGAGGCCGGTGAGATCGCCGTACGTCGCCAGGGCCCGCACCCGCTCGACCGGTTCGCCCTCCTGGTCCTGGGTCAGGGAGACCGACCCGGTGGACATGGTTCGCCCGCGACGCAGGACCTCGGTGGTGAACGACGCCGGGCCTTCCTCGGCCGCCGAGAGGTAGTAGGCGCTGATCGAGATCGGATGCGGGTGTGCCTCGTCGGCGAAGGTCTGGCTCAGGGCGTTGGCGCAGGCGGCCAGGAGCAGTCCGCCGTTGATGCCCGCACCGATGCTCCAGGAGGCGTCGAGGTGGCCGTCGTACACGCCGTCGTCCCTGCGCCGCACCGCGATGCCGCGGTCGAACTCGAAACCGGCGTCAGGACGTGGACTTGCTGCACTCTGCCGGGATGTCGTCACCGGGCAGAGGCTAGCCGCCAGACGGGCGCCGACCCGACACTGACCAGGGAAACGGCCGGGTCGGCGCCCTGTCTCACTTCAGGGGACCTCGCTGGGCCGGCACGGGGGCGCGCTCCGCCACGAGGTGGACGGTCACGTAGCGACCGACCACGCTCTCGCGCGTGGCGCCCTCGAACTCGACGTAGCCGTCGTCGGCCCTGGTCGAGTGGATCTCCCAGAACGGGTAACGGAGCCGTTCCTCCCACAACGCCTCGATCGCCTCCGCGACCTCGTACTCGGACAGGTTGGGGCGGTACCGGCACAGAGCCACGACCAGCTGGTCGGGGTCGTCGGTGTGCTCGACCTCGACGGTGTCGAAGAGACCGGTGCCCTTCAGCAGATCGCTCAGGATGCTCTCCGTGGCGACCAGGGCTCGCTCCGTCGCGGGCGAGGCGTTGAGCTGTACTCCCGAGCGCAGTGTCTGGAAATGCATCAGTCGCATACCGCGATGATGGACGTCCGCGAGGGCGCGCCGCGGGATATCCGCGCACGGAGAAAGCCACCCAAAAGGTCATCAAAACGGGCGAAACATAGCGAATCAAAAGCAAAGTTTTCGCCAAATTGGCGCCGAAAACCGGAATCGTGTGGCCCGGTACGGGACCGCTCGGAACACCGGACACGCCCTGACCCCCGTTGTACTCTGCCTGAAAGGGGTGGGGAACACGGGGAGCATCGTTTGGACGCGGGGGAGAAGATCAAGGTCGGCGTGGTCGACGACCACGACCTGTTGGTCGCCGGGGTGCGCGCACTTCTGTCGACCCAGAACTCGCCTGCCCGGTTCATCGCGGGCGCGGCGACGGTGCCAGGCCTCCTGCGCACCCGCCACCAGCTCGACGTCGCGTTGCTCGACGTGCGTCTCCACGACGGCTCCAGCGCCGAGGAGAACATCCGGACCCTCGACAAGTACGGCTTCGCGGTGCTGCTCTACGCGGACCGGAGCCATCGCGAGGCAGCACCGATCCTGGCGCGTTCACCGGCGCGCGGCCTGGTCTGGAAGAACGACCCCGCCCTCCAGCTGCTCCGGGCGATCGTGGCGGTGGCCAAGGGCGAGCGGTGGATCCCGCCGAACTGCGGACGCCCCGTCGACCTGACGCACCGCGAGACCGAGGTGCTGCGGCTCTACGCGACGGGCATGAAGTACGCCGAGACCGCAGCCGCCCTCGACCCTCCGGTCAGCGTCGAGTCGGTGAAGACCTACCTGTCGCGGATCCGGAAACGGTACGCCGACGCAGGCCGCCCCGCCTCGACACGGATGGAGCTGCGGCAGCGGGCGCTCGAGGACGGGTTGATAGCCCCGGAGAACGGCGAGACCTGACCCTCGGGGTTCTCAGAGGGTCGCTAACGCCTCCACACGCATGACCAGCTCCCCCGCCTCGTCCGAGGCGTCGAGGTCGACCTCCGCGAAGATCCGCCAGTCGTGGTCCCCGTCGGGGTCGCCGATGATCTGCTGGGCGCGCCAGGTGCGGCCAGCCGTCTCGACCACCAGCATGTGCGGACCACGCGCGTCGGGTCCGATGTCGATCTCGTCGTGCTCCTTGAAGTAGGCCTCGCCAGCCTCCCGCCAGACCTCGGCGTCCATGCCCGACTCGGCGTCGAGCTCCCCGAGCTCGTCGTACCTGCGGCGTGCGGCGAGCTCCACCCTGCGGAAGAGCGCGTTGCGCACCAGCACCCGGAACGACCTCTCGTTCGCGCTGATCGGCCGCGGCGTCGCGGGGCGTGCGTGCGCCTCGACCAGGTCGACGGCCGACTCGGGGTCGTCTGCCGGATGGGTCAGCTGCTCCCACTCGTCGAGCAGGCTGGAGTCGGTCTGGCGGACGGTCTCGCCGAGCCACTCGATCAGGTCGGTGAGCTCATCGGTCTTCATGCTGTCCGGGACGGTCTGCCGCAGCGCCTTGTAGGCATCCCCCAGGTAGCGGAGCACGATCCCCTCCGAGCGTGCGAGGCCGTAGAACGCGACGTACTCCCCGAAGGTCATCGCCCGCTCGTACATGTCACGCACCACCGACTTCGGCGACAGGGCGCTATCGGAGATCCAGGGGTGGCTGCGTCGGTAGACCTCGTAGGTGTGCTCGAGCAGCTCCTGGAGCGGCTTGGGCCACGAGACCTCCTCGAGCAGGTCCATCCGCTCGTCGTACTCGATGCCGTCGGCCTTCATCTCGGCGACCGCCTCGCCGCGCGCCTTGAACTCCTGCGCGTTGAGCACCGGGCGCGGGTCCTCGAGCGTGGCCTCGATGACCGAGACGACGTCGAGTGCGTACGTCGGCGCCTCAGGGTCGAGCGTCTCGAACGTGGCCAGGGCGTACGTCGACAGCGGCTGGTTCAGGGCGAAGTTCAGCTGGAGGTCGTCGACGAGCCGCATGCCCCTGCCGTCCGCCGCGGGCGGGTCGAGCCGCTCCACGACCCCGGCCGCGAGCAGGGAGCGGTAGATGCCGACCGCCCTGCGCACCAGGCGCACCTGGCTCCGGGGGTCCTCGTGGTTCTCACGCAGCAGACGGCGCATCGTCTCGAACGGGTTGCCCTCCCGCGCGATGACGTTGAGGAGCATCCCGTGGGTCACGCGCATCCGGCTCTGCAGCGGTTCGGGATCCGCGGAGACGAGCCGCTCGAAGGTGTCCTCGGTCCACGTCACGAACCCCTCGGGTGGCTTCTTGCGCTGGACCTTGCGCAGCTTCTTCGGGTCGTCACCGGCCTTCTGCAGCGCCTTGTGGTTCTCGACGACATGGTCCGGAGCCTGTACGACGACCGCTCCCGACGTGTCGAAGCCGGCCCGCCCGGCACGGCCCGCGATCTGGTGGAACTCCCTGGCCTTCAGCACGCGCTGCCGGCGCCCGTCGTACTTGGTCAGACCGGTCAGGACGACCGTCCTGATCGGCACGTTGATCCCCACGCCGAGCGTGTCGGTGCCGCAGATGACCTTGAGCAGACCGGCCTGCGCGAGCTGCTCGACGAGGCGGCGGTACTTCGGCAGCATCCCGGCGTGGTGCACGCCGATGCCGTGGCGGACCAGCCGCGACAGGGTCTTGCCGAACCCCTTGCTGAAGCGGAAGTCCCCGATCAGCTCGGCGATCTCGTCCTTCTCCTCGCGGGTGGCCACGTTGATCGAGGTCAGGGCCTGTGCCCTCTCGAGCGCGGCGGCCTGGGTGAAGTGCACGACGTACACCGGGGCCTGGTTGGTGGTCAGCAGCTCTTCGAGGGTCTCGTGCAACGGCGTCAGAGCCCACGAGTAGCTCAGCGGCACGGGCCGCTCGGTGTTCGTGACCACCGCGGTGTCGCGCCCCGTGCGCCGGGTCAGGTCCTCCTGGAAGCGTGACACGTCGCCGAGGGTGGCGGACATCAGCAGGAACTGCGCCTGCGGCAGCTCGAGCAGCGGCACCTGCCAGGCCCAGCCCCGGTCGGGCTCGGAGTAGAAGTGGAACTCGTCCATGACGACCTGGCCGACGTCGGCGTGCTCCCCCTCGCGCAGAGCCTGGTTGGCCAGCACCTCCGCGGTGCAGCAGATGATCGGGGCATGCGCGTTGACGCTGGCGTCGCCGGTCATCATCCCGACCTTGTCGGCGCCGAACACGTCGCACAAGGCGAAGAACTTCTCGCTCACCAGCGCCTTGATCGGCGCTGTGTAGTAGGTCCGCCGCCCCTCGGCCAGCGCGGCGAAGTGGGCGCCGATCGCGACGAGGCTCTTCCCCGATCCCGTGGGAGTGGCCAGGATGACGTTCGCTCCCGTCAGGATCTCGATGACCGCCTCCTCCTGCGCCGGGTAGAGCGCGATCCCCTGCTGGGACGTCCAGCTCGTGAACGCGTCGAGCAGGTCGTCGGGGTCGGCGGAGGCGGGCTCGGCGGGCAGCTGGTCGGCGAGGGTCATCGCCTCCATCGTCTCCTACAGGGCATGAAGACGGGCCCACCGGGCACGTTGAGGACCATGAGCACTCTGAACGCCCTGGTCCTGAACTGCACGCTGAAGCCGGCGCCCACCACCTCCAGCACCGAGGTGCTCGGCAACGAGCTGCTCGACGCCCTCACGGACCACGACGTCAAGGGCGAGATGGTGCGCGTGATCGACCAGCAGGTGAAGTTCGGCGTGCAGACCGACGAGGGGAACGGAGACGGCTGGCCGGCCATCCGGAAGAAGATGCTCGAGTCCGACATCCTGGTCATCGCCACCCCGATCTGGCTGGGCCAGCCGTCGGCCGTGTGCAAGATGGTCCTCGAGCGTCTCGACGCGGAGCTCGGGGAGACCGACGACGAGGGCCGGATGCTCACCTACGGCAAGGTCGCCGGCGTCGCCGTGGTCGGCAACGAGGACGGTGCGCACCACGTCAGTGCCGAGGTCTACCAGGCGCTGAGCGACGTGGGCTTCACGATCCCCGCGAACGGCGTCACCTACTGGGTCGGTGAGGCGATGCAGGGGACCGACTACCAGGACAAGGATCCGCGGCCCGAGACGACCGCCACCACCACGCAGACGCTCGCGGCCAACACAGCCCACCTCGCGCGGCTGCTGCAGGAGAGCCCCTACCCCGCGACCTGACGCTCCCGGCGACCCGGCCTCACCCCTCGAGCACGAAGACCGGGATGGGCGCGTCCGCGTTGTTGGCGAACCCGCCCCGGCTCCACACCGGCGTGTCCGGCTGTGAGCGCCCGGACGAGTCGTGGGCCCGCACCCGCAGGCGGCGCTCTCCAGGCGACGCGACCCAGATCGTCGTGAACCGCTGCCATCCGTGCGCCCCGGACGCCGCCTCCACCTCGGCGTCGGACCAGGTCGCCCCGTCGTCGTCGCTGACCTCGACGCGCGTGATCTCGCCCCACCCCGACCAGGCGCGTCCCTCCAGGGCGTGCTGGCCGGGACGCGCGACACGCGTGCGGGTCATGAAGTCCGGGAACCCCGGCGGCACGAGAAGCGCCCGCGGTTCGATCCTCGTGACCGGCGTGCCGCTCTCGTCGGGGTCGGTCCGGAGCCGGTAGTTGACCGTGTTCTGGAAGCCGTCGAAGGGTGAGGCGAGCACCTCGACGTCGCGCAGCCACTTCACGTGGGCCATGCCGTACCAGCCGGGCACGACCAGGCGCGCGGGGAAGCCGTGCTGAGGAGGCAGCGGGGCACCGTTCATCTCGTAGGCGACGAGCACGTCCGGTGACGTCGCCTCCGAGACGCTCAGCCCGCGACGGTAGTCATCCTCCATCCCGCGCTCGACCCCGTGGTCGGCTCCGGAGAACGCCACGTCGACCGCCTCCGCGCCGACTCCGACGTCCTCGAGCAGCTCGGCCAGGCGCACCCCGGTCCAGTCGGCGGTGCCGACCGCGCCGTTGAGCCACGGCTGGCTGACCGGGCGTGGGGCCAGGTGGGCCCTCCCGTTGCCCGCGCACTCCATGGTGACCCGGACGGTGTGCCGGGGCATCTCCTGCAAGGTCTCGAGGTCCACCGAGATCGGCTTGTCGACGGCGCCGCGGACCTCCAGTCGCCAGGTGTCGGCGTCGACGAGAGGGATGTCGAAGTGGTTGAGGACGTAGTGCAGGCCTGGCGGGGTCACCTCGTACCTCAACGCCTCCGGGGGCATGGCGTGGTTCCGGGCGGCCAGGGCGAGCTCCTCGAAGGAGAGCCCCTCGCCGGGGTCCGCGATCCTCGGCGGGCCGCTGATCTCGGTGATGGACGTCGTCATGGGCACCTCCGCTGCCGATCTGTCGGTGCGCGGTCGGCACCACCTTTCCACCGCGCCGGTGCCGCGACAACGGCCCGTAGGGGCGGTATGGCCATGGGCGGGTCGGCATCGGAGTGCAGGATGGGTGCATGGCACTCGACGTCGCACGCATCAGGTCCTCCTTCCCGGCGCTCGACCAGGGCGTCGCCCACTTCGACGGACCGGGTGGCACACAGGTGCCGCGCGAGGTCGCGCAGGCGGTGGCCGACACCCTCGTCTCGGGCATCTCCAACCGTGGCAGCGTGACCGCCGCCGAACGTCGCGCCGACGCGGTCGTCGCCAGCGCACGCTCGGCCGTCGCCGACCTGCTCGGGTGCACGCCGGAGGGCGTGGTGTTCGCGCGGTCGATGACGCAGATGACCTACGACCTCTCCCGGGCCCTCGCGAAGGAGTGGGGTCCTGGCGACGAGGTGGTCGTGACCCGCCTGGACCACGACGCGAACATCCGCCCGTGGGTCCACGCGGCCGAGGCTTCGGGAGCGACCCTGCGATGGGTCGAGTTCGACAAGGAGACAGCCGAGCTCACGGTGGACCACGTCCGCGCGCAGCTCTCCGACCGGACCCGCCTGGTCGCCGTCACGGCCGCCTCCAACTTCCTCGGCACCCGCCCGGACGTCCCCGGGATCGCCGAGGCGGTGCACGAGGTGGGGGCGCTCCTCCATGTCGACGGCGTGCACCTGACGCCCCATGCCCCGGTCGACGTCGCCGGGCTCGGGGCCGACTTCTACGCCTGCTCCCCCTACAAGTTCCTCGGTCCCCACCTCGGCCTCGTCGCCGGGGACCCGGGCCTCCTCGAGAGGCTCCGCCCCGACAAGCTGCTCCCCTCGAGCGATGCCGTCCCCGAGCGGTTCGAGCTCGGGACCCTGCCCTACGAGCTGCTTGCGGGCACGACGGCGGCGGTCGACTTCATCGCCGCCCTCGCCTCCTCGGCCGAGGACCGGCGGACCAGGGTGCTCGAGTCGATGCGCGCCGTCGAGGAGCACGAGGACCGGCTGTTCGCGACCCTGCTCGACGGCCTCGCCGCGGTCCCGGGGGTGACCCTGCACGGCGCGCCGAAGCGGCGCACACCGACCGCGCTGTTCTCGGTGGCCGGCCGCTCCCCCGGCGAGGTCTACGAGGCCCTGGCCGCGCGCGACGTGAACGCGCCGGCGAGCCACTTCTACGCGATCGAGGCGGCGCGCTGGATAGGCCTCGGGGATGCCGGGGCGGTGCGCGCAGGGCTCGCGCCGTACACGAGCGCCGAGGACGTCGACCGGCTCCTCACTGCGGTCCGGGAGGTCGCCCGGTGAGCCGGGGCGTTCTCGTCACCGGCGCCTCCCGTGGAATCGGCCGGGCCATCGCGACGACCTTCGCCGAGGCCGGTGACCGGGTCGCGGTGCACTACGGCCGCTCCCGGCAGCTCGCCGAGGAGGTGGAAGCGTCCCTCCCGGGCGAGGGGCACGTCGTCGTCCAGGCCGACATGTCCGACCCCGAGGCGGTCCGTGCGATGGTCGACTCCGCGGCCGACCGGCTCGGTCGTCTCGACGTACTGGTGAACAACGCCGGGATCTTCGTGGCGCACCCACCGCTGGAGACCTCGTACGAGGAGTGGCAGGCGGCCTGGGCACAGACCCTCGCCACCAACCTGACCGGCGCAGCGAACGCCACCTTCTGTGCGGTCCGGCACATGATCGCCGCCGGCGGTGGCGCGGTCGTGAACGTCTCGAGCCGCGGCGCGTTCCGCGGGGAGCCGGTCAACCCGGCCTACGGCGCCTCCAAGGCGGGGATGAACGCCTTCGGCCAGTCGATGGCCCTCGCTCTGGCGCCGCACGACATCCGGGTCGGCACGGTCGCGCCCGGCTTCGTCGAGACCGAGATGGCCCGTGAGGTCCTCGACGGGCCCGGGGGCGACGCGGTGCGCAACCAGTCACCCTTCGGCAGGGTGGCGATGCCGGAGGAGGTCGCCTCCGCGGTCTTCTGGCTCGCCTCGGAGGGCGCGCGCTTCTCCTCCGGAACGATCATCGACGTGAACGGGGCCTCTTACCTCCGCTCCTGACCCGGGTCGGCCATCACCATGAAGAAGACACCCTGGTCGTCCTCGACGGCGGCTATCCGGCCGAACTCGGTGTCCCACGGCGCCCGGGACACCGAGCCGCCGAGCCGCTCCACCTCCGCGACCGCCGCGTCGGTGTCGGCGACCTTGAAGTAGACGGCCCAGTGCGGCGGCACGTCGTCCGGCATCGGCGGGGCGATCTGCCCGATGCCGCCGGCCGGCTCTCCGTGGGCACGGAAGGCGGCGTACTCGAACCCCTCGGCGGACATGTCGTCGTAGGTCCAGCCGAGCACCGCCGCGTAGAAGCCCTGGTTCTGCTTCCAGGCCCGCGAGAGGTTCTCGGACCAGGTGACCGAGCCCGGCTCGTTCGCCAGCTCGAATCCGGTCTGCGTGCGACCGTGCCACAGTCCGACGAAAGCACCGCCCGGGTCGACCACGAGCGCCATCCGGCCCATCTCGCCCACGTCCATGGGCTCCGTCGCGACCTGGCCGCCGGCCTCCCGGACCTTCGCCACGGTGGTGTCGACGTCGTCGGTCGCCAGGTAGACCGTCCACGCGCTCGGCCGCTCCGGGCTCATCTTCGGGGTGATCCCGGCGACCCTCCGGCCGTCCTTCCTGCAGCTCCCGTAGCCCCCGTACTCCGGCCCGGCCACCTCGATCTCCCACCCGAACAGCGTGGAGTAGAAGACCCGTGCCCTCTCGACGTCGTCGACGCTCACGTCCGCCCAGCAGGGGGTCCCCTCGGGCCAGTTCTCGTCTCGTGTGGTCATCAGCGGACCTCCTCGATCGCGGCACCCGATGCTCCACACACTTGCACCGCGCGTCGCCCCCGACAACGTGAACCTCGGTCCCTCGACCCCACAACGGGTGACCTTCGGCCCGCGTGCCGTGGCCCCCGAGCCATCATGATCGAGGCATGGAGCGTCTGACCCCGCTGGCGACAGCCTTCCTCGACGCCGAGGACGAGGATCCCAGCTCCTCGCTCGCCATCGGGGCCCTCACCGTGTTCCAGGGCCCGGTCCCCGCGTTCGCCGAGTTCGTGGAAGCGATCGAAGGCAGGCTGCCGCTGCTCCCCCGGTACCGGCAGAAGCTGTGCACGGTGCCGTTCGACCTCGGTGCACCGCTCTGGGTCGACGACCCGCGGTTCGACGTGCACTGGCACATCCGCAACACCGCGCTTCCCTCTCCCGGCGGCCGCGAGGAGCTGAACCGGCTCATGGCCAGGGTGATGTCGGGCCGGATGGACCGCGGTCGCCCGCTGTGGGAGTACTGGTTCGTCGAGGGCCTCTCCGACGGGCGGTGGGCGTTCATCTCGAAGCTCCACCACAGCATGGTCGACGGCGTGTCCGGCTCGGACATCTTCCGCCTCGTCCTCGACCCCACCCCGGAGCCGCGACCGGCCGTCGAGGACCACTGGCGGCCGAGGCCCCTCCCCTCCGGTCCCACGATGCTGGCCCGGAGCCTGTGGGACCTCGCCGCCACACCGGCGACGGCGGCACGGGTCCTCGCGGCCTCGCTTCGCTCACCCGGGCAGCTGGTACGCCGGGCGGCGCGGACCGCGCAGGGTCTGGCGGCGATCAGCCTCGCGGCGAGTCCGGCCAGCGCCTCCTCACTGGTGGGCCCGATCGGTCGGGCGCGTCGATACACGTCCACCACGGTGTCCCTGGACGACGTCCGGACCGTGCGCCACGCGCTCGGCGGGACGGTGAACGACGTCGCGCTCACCCTCGTCAGCGGAGGCTTCCGCGAGCTGCTGCTGTCGCGCGGTGAGATCCCGACGGAGCACACGCTGCGCTCGCTGGTCCCGGTCTCGACCCGGCCACCGGGCACCGAGTCCATCCCCGACAACCGGGTCTCCCTCATGCTGCCCTACCTCCCCGCGGACATCCCCGACCCGGTCGACCGCCTCGATGCCGTGCGGCGGCGCATCGCGGCCCTCCGGGCGGACCACGAGCCGGAGGCCGGGGAGAGCGTCACGACGATCGCGGAGTACGGGCCGTTCCCGCCCGTCGCCATGGGGATCCGTCTGGCGTTCCACGTCCCGCAGCGACAGGTCGTGACGGTGACCACGAACGTGCCCGGTCCCAGGATCACGTTGTACGGGCTCGGCCGCGAGGTCGAGGAGCTGCTGCCGTTCGTGCCCATCGCGGACCGCGTGCGGATCGGCGTGGCGATGTTCTCCTACCGCGACAAGCTCACCTTCGGGATCACCGGCGACTACACCACCGTCCCGGACATCGAGGTCCTCGCCGCGGGCATCAGGAGCGCCATGGACCGGTTGCTCACCGCGGCGCGCCGGCCTGCGTGAGGGCTCACGGTACGACGAGCAGCTTTCCGGTGGTACGACGGCCCTCCAGGTCCTCGTGGGCGCGGCCCGCGTCCTCGAGGGCGTAGCGTCCGCCGATCCGCACGTCCAGGCGTCCCTCCGCGACCTGGGAGAGCACCGACCCGGCCCGCCCCAGCAGCTCCCCGCGGGTCGCGATGTAGTGGGCGAGCGTCGGCCTCGTGAGGAAGAGGGAGCCCTTGCGGTTCAGGACCTGCGGGTCCAGCGGCGGCACCGGCCCGCTGGAGGCCCCGAAGAGCACCATCATGCCGCGAGGCCGGAGGCAGTCGAGGCTCGCGTCGAAGGTCGACCGGCCCACCCCGTCGTACACCACCTCTACCCCGCGGCCGTCGGTGAGGCGCCGTACCTCCCCGACGACATCGGCCTCGGTGTACCGGACGACCTCTGCCGCGCCCGCCCCGCGCGCGAGCTCCGCCTTCTCCTCGGTCGAGGTGGTCGCGATCACGCGCACGCCCTTGGCGGCGAGCATCTGGGTGAGCAGCAGCCCGACGCCTCCGGCCGCGGCGTGCACGAGAGCGGTCTCGCCGGAGTGCGCGGGGTAGGTGGACTCGCACAGGTAGTGCGCGGTCATCCCCTGGAGCATCAAGGCCGCCGCGGTCTCGGACTCCACGCCGTCGGGCACTCGGACCACCCGGTCGGCGGGCACGGCCGCCTGCTCGGCGTACCCGCTGCCTGCGACCATCGCCCAGGCGACCCGGTCACCCACGGCGAAGTCCGTGACCCCCTCCCCGACCGCGGTGACCGCGCCTGCGCCCTCGGAACCCGCGACGAACGGCAGCTCCTTCGGGTAGCCGCCCGTGCGCTCGTAGACGTCGATGAAGTTCACCCCTGCCGCGGCCACGTCCACGAGCACCTCACCCGGACCTGGCACGGGGGCCTCGACGTCCTCGACCCGCAGGACCTCCGGGCCCCCCGTCTGCTCGACGACCACTGCGCGCACATCTCCTCCTGGTGGCTTCCGGCTGCGATGTTCACCGCCCACCTTGCCAGGCCGCGGGGGGACCGCGCGGAACCCGCTCCCGCAAGGCGCCCGCCGGAACCGCCCGGAAGGTCGGGACACCGAGCCCTACGACCCGGGACGCCGGGCGCAGCAGGCTCGGGATCGTCACGAAGTCCTGACCAACCAAGGAGCACCAAGTGAGCTACACCGAGATGATCCTCGGCCCCAAGGTGGCCGCGAAGGCCATGTCGGTCCTCATGTCTGACGGACCGCGGCGCAAGTCCCGTTCCCCGAGCTCACCGACCGCGAGCGTGAGGTGCTCGACCTCGTCGCACGCGGGTTCGACAACGCCACCATCTCCCGACGGCTCGTGCTGAGTTCCCAAGACGGTGCGAAACCACGTCGCCAACGTGCTGACCAAGATCGGTGCGTCGGACAGGTCGGCGGCGATCGTCCGCGCGCGTGACGAGGGGCTCGGCCTCGACTGACCTTCGACGGCGGGTACGGTTCGCTCAGGTCCGAGGGATCGCCTCGATGCACCGACGCTCCAGGGCCCGCTGACGCCGCCACCGCTGCAGCAGCCCGGGCGTCCGGCCGAGCCCGGTGCGCGCCGGGGCCTCCTCCACGTCCAGCCCCGACCCGTCCCAGTGGCCGCGGTACCTCCACTGCGACCACTGCTCGAGGTCCGGGAAGGACGCGTCCTGCCCGAAGAGCACAGCGGGGCCCGGGGGCACCGCGGCGCCCTCGACGCTGAGCTCGACACGGTCCTGCGTGTGGCCGCGGACCGTGACCGCGCGTACGACGGGAGCGCCACCGTCCGCTACGACGAGCACGTGGCCCTCCTGGTCGTGTGAGCTCAGAGGCTCGACCGCTTCCACGTCCAGCTCGACCACGAGTCGCGGGAGGTACCACCAGTGCTCCCTCATGAGGAGCGGCGAGTCGGCGTACAGCCTGGCCGGCGGGTAGCGGCGCAGCTCCTGTCGCAACAGGTCGGACACGAAGACGTCGCCGTCGCTGTCCTCGACCAGCTCGGGTCGTCCGGTCAGGAGCACGGGGCGGAACGCGCGACCCGTCGACCTGGTCTCCGTGATCGACAGGGCGACACGAGCAGATCGGGCGACGTCACGGGCGACGAGCTCGTCGGAGTAGGTGAACGCGATCGCCGGGCGGCCGTCGCGCACGAGCGCCACCACGCCGCGAGCCTGCGGCAGGCCTGCCCGGTCGAGCCAGCAGAGCACGCTCAGCGAGGAGGCATGGACCGCCTCGCCGACACCGGTCGAAGCCACGGGATCCTCCTTCGTACCGTCACATTTCCGCCTCAACCCGGTCAGGACGATTGAGACTCAGATCACATCCGCGCCATGATGGCAGTGCGAACCCTCCCATCGCGACAACTTGTCCTGCGGGGGATCTCGGAAGGAGCTCATCGTGCCAGCCATTGCCGTCGCCGCCGTGGTGGGAGTCCTGTTCTTCCTGGGCTACCGCTACTACTCGGTCTACCTTGCGGACCGTATCTACGGCCTAGACCCTGCTTTCGTCACTCCCGCCCACCAGTTCAGCGACGGGGTTGACTTCGTCCCGACGAACAAGCACGTCGTGTTCGGCCACCACTTCACCTCCGTGGCCGGCGCCGCGCCCATCGTCGGCCCCGCCATCGCCGTCTTCTGGGGCTGGGGACCCG